>TARA_R110000737_G_scaffold111539_1_pt1 | contig 12211 bp, 28 predicted proteins | sample TARA_R110000737 | Tara Oceans TARA_R110000737 (sample SAMEA4398027) | marine metagenome | biome: Polar Biome; feature: [SRF] surface water layer (ENVO:00010504); material: water (ENVO:00002006), including particulate matter (ENVO:01000060) such as... | depth 5 m
CCTCGTGGCGTGTAGATGAAGACAGCCCACCCACCATTTTCAGCTAGTATTGGCCTGATGTATCCCCATGCATTAGGGTCACATAGACTCCACTCATCGAACACTACGCCTACGGGATTAGACCCGACTAGATTGTTGTAGTTATCACTGCCCGTTAATTGCCATGTAGAGCCATTGACCAGCTCTATTACCATCTCTTGAGAGTTAGTGCGCTTGCGTATCTGTTTAGGGAATACTTGCTCAAGCATAGGCCTACCATCGCTATCTATACCCGACCAGATAGCTTTCCTTGCTTGAGTTTGATGTGGGAATAGATGCCAGTAGGTACCGACACGTTTAAACATCTCTTTAGCTGTAAAGTTTAGCGTTGCACTACCCTTGCCAGCTCGTCTATGCCATACGCACACAGCACGCTTTACGCCGTTATCCATTGATCGAAAGAAGTCTATCTGATGCGGTCTAGGTGACCATTCATGAGGAATTGATATCTCTGTCATATACTTACCTGGATAGGCATACAGTACTGGATGGACGTACAGTTACGTGTTCTTGAAGTCTGCAACCTTAATAACTAGATCGCCACCACCATCGCCAGTTAATTCGATAGCTTTTACATCACCAAGATACTTACTTATCAGCTTGAGCTTGATACCTGCAGCATTATTCAATCTCTGGACTTGTATGCTATCTAACTCGGCATCTAGATCGGTTAATTTCTCAGCAATATCAATTACATGCTGAACATGACCCTGTGACGACAATTGATCTCTTAAAGCTTCCTGGCGTATAGCTCTATTCTTATTTGCTGATGTTACTCCCACTGTCTACCCCCTTACTACACTTACCAAAGACTCTATCGTAATTGTCTAGATAGGCCGATTTTGAGGCAGAATCATACTTTCTTGCATGACTACCTTTCCCGCCGTGATCGTACTCTGGAAAATGCCTGTTAGCTGTCTGTTTATCTAGCTTATGCCTTATGTCTGCCATATTTGCTCTTTCTTATAGCTAAAAGATCTTTTACAAAGTTTATTATATAATTTAATGTGTGTTCTGTACTAACGAATTATACATCAATCAGCACGGGATAAACACAATGAAATATCATCTAACGGCAGTGTCAAGCAATGCGAAGACGGGGCCAATACCTGTTAGCACAACATCAAGTGAAACATGTCCGCCAGCTTGCCCATTTAACGATGGCGCATGTTATGCCAAGTCAGGCCCGCTAGCATTGCATTGGCGGAAAGTATCAGATGAATCACGAGGCGATAAGTTTGATGACTTTCTACGCAAGATTAGAGCTATACCCAAAAATCAACTTTGGAGACATAATCAGGCGGGCGACTTATTCGGGAAAGGTAATCGAATAAACGTAACTCAGCTGCAGAAATTTGCACTAGCTGCAAAAAGATCAAACGGATTTACATACACTCATAAACCAGACACCCGAGCGAATATTAAAGCGATACGCGCAGCTAACGAGCATATCACTATCAATCTATCAGCTAATAACCTTGCACATGCTGACAGGCTTTTGAAGCACGGTTTGCCAGTTGTTGCAGTCATGCCAATCGATGCTGGCAAGAGAGAAAGAACGCCTGCAGGGCATCGCGTTGTGACGTGTCCAGCGACAACGAGCGACAAGGTAACATGCTCGTCATGTGGATTATGTGCGAAAACCGATAGGGACTACATCATTGGCTTTCCAGCGCACGGAACCAGCAAGAAAAAAGCTAATTTAATAGCCAGAGGTTAAGACTATGTACAGATTTACAAATGGATCACTATATAAATACTGTGAACAGCAAAACGCATATATTCACGTATACAATAACGCACGAGACAATACCGAATCTAAAGCAATTAAGGCATATGAGGAGTTGAGCAAATGAAGAACAAACTTGAATTACTTGACGCATCAGAAGGATGGATCGCTCTTTTTTCCGGCACAACAGGGATGGGTGAACAGATCAGCGAAGAAGAAGCGCACAACATTGCAGGCGCTAATAATGAAGAACGCGTTCAAAATGCGCTGTGCATCTGGGGCGCTGAAATGGAAGAAACAGAAATAACCTTTATGGGGTATTAACATGGACGACTACAGTATTGAAAGATTCAAGAAGCACCTCGTAAACGCATTACCATTGATCGATGGCGAGGATAATATAGAGCAACTGCTACTTTTCATTAGCATTGAATATGATGATTTATGTAGAGGTGACATCGAATGCCTGGCAGATGAAGGGCCGACATTAAATCATCTGTTTGGCGATAGTCCGACTTCATCACTCACAATCAGGGGCAAATAAAATGAAATACCTACATCATGGCAAGACCTACACGCTGGCTAAATTAATTCAGGAGTTGAGCAAATGAGAATATTGAATCTATACGCTGGCTTAGGTGGCAATAGAAAACACTGGAATAATTGCGATGTGACAGCAGTAGAGTACGCGCCAAAGATCGCAGAAATCTACCAAGACCAGTATCCAGACGACACTGTGGTAGTAGGGGACGCGCACGAATTTTTATTAGAAAACCACCAGGATTTTGATTTTATTTGGTCAAGCCCACCCTGCCAATCTCACAGCAGAATGATAAGGTCTGGTAGAAACAGAAGATCGCGCTTTGTTGATTTAAAAATGTACGAAGAGATAATGTTGCTACAGGCTGATTTTAAAGGTAACTGGATAGTTGAAAATGTTATTCCTTGGTACGAACCATTGATACCACCAACTAAAAAGGTAGGCAGGCATTTATTTTGGTCTAACTTTGAATTCGAGGTCATAGACCCGCCAAACATTAAAGGTTTTATCAAAAAAGGAACAGTGAAAGACTCGGAAAGATTGAAAGAATGGCTAGGCATTCAATACGAAGGTAACATCTATTATGACGGGAACCATTGCGCTTCACAGGTGTTAAGAAATGCCGTCCACCCAGACATTGGCCTGCAAATTATGAATAGCTTGCAAAGGGCGCAGTGATGAATATAGAAGAGCTGCAAAGCAAAATAAAAATGCAGGAATCAATCATTGAAAATCTTCGGAACGGATTGCAACAATTGGCTGCTGAGAATCATGCGCTCACTGCTAGAATTGCAGAGTATGAGAATACCAACAATCAAAATTCATAACTTTGGTTCTCATCTTTTGTATAGCCAATAATAATATGGTCTGCCGTCTTTAGATTGCCACTCTCGAGCATCCATCTCCATTGGGTGCTTTTTAGTCACTACTGCTAGGGCTAAGTATGCCGCCAAGTAACTTGCATAGATTGCAATTGGTAGCCACCAGACCAATCCAAAATAATAGAATAATCCTGGTGTAGATAATATCCATACCTCTAGCCATTGGATCATGTGAATCTTCTCATGCCTGATTGTCTGCTCCACATGCGGCCCATCTTTCCAGACAAATGCGACCGGAAACGTCCAAGCTATACCAAGATTTCCCATTGGTTTATTCTTCGTTTTTACAACAAACATAACTAGATACCTTTGATTAATTCATTTGCCTGCTCTACTGATTCAATGCAAGCCCACTTCCCACCCTTCCCGATCCACTCATCGCTGAATTGTTTCTCTCCCTCAGTTAGTCTTCTCGAACTCGGAGCCTTTCGACCGTCTTTGATCTCAACCATGACCGTTGCACCTTGGTAGCAGATGATGATATCGCAGAAATCTGGCAGATTGTGAACGTCTTTTACACCGCATCCTAGTCGCTTGAATTCGTTAACGATCTCGTCGTGATTGTCGTCTTTCTTCCTTGCATACTTGCTCATCTGTGATAATCCTCGATTGCAGATTCTACTTCTGCTGGCACTGGGTGGTGGTGGTCGTCTAAGATCCTAGCAAACTCACCTTTTTCAAATTCCTTCCGGCTCTCGTACTCGTAAGATTCTCCTGCGTGTAATCCTCGATGGTGTTCATCGCATAGCGGAATGACCCACCAATGACCGATTGCAACCTTGCTGTGCTTTGCAGTGGCCCCTACAGGGTGATGAATTTGGGCCGGACGTAAGCATTCAACACATCCCAGTTGTGCAACCTGATCGTGCCATCTCTTTTGCTCTGATGACGGCGCATTGCCCTTACTCCTCACACGAATATTGTCAATAACGATGCGACTAGAAACACAATCGCTAACGCCATTAGCGGGTAATAAATTTTACTTGCCGCCGACTCAATCCAATCTAGTATCTTATTCATTTGATCGACCACTTATAATATTTATTGCCAGATTCACCCTGAGGGATCTCGCGAATGAAACCATCATTTGCAAAAAATTCCTCCATCTTTACCTCTAACTCCTGCCTAGCCCGTTCTTTTTCCTCCCAATTTAACAGTTTTGGAATGATGCTTTTGGTACTTCGTCTCGTTAATTGTGTCATCTTCTCACCTCGGTTAGTTCAAAGTTCTGCTCTGAAAAATGCCGCTCAACAATATCTAAATACTCTGACTGCTGTTTGACATTCATCAACGATGTGACGGGGAATGAATATGGCTCACCCATGAACATTAGCTTTGTCTCGTAATCAAACTTTTTAACTTTTGAATCATATCCGTCTTTGAATTTTATACTATCCCGTCTCAGAATGGGTATGCCAAAGTGGAGCTTACAATACGCTTTGTATTCCCATGCTTTCATGTCGCCCTGCGCTTCACAATCCCTGTACCATCGGTTCGCTGTGTTGTTTTGCTTGATCGTTCTCGTCTTCTTTTTCTTGTCAATTTGTATGCTGATCGGAAACTCTAAATCTATCTCACTTAACATTTGCATCATATCGACCAATCCCTCTCGACTGTCAATGTCCATCTCGATCATATCTGCTGCTAATCTCATAATATTTTTACTCGTTGCTGACTTAGTTTGAAGCGCCTAAATTCTTCCTTGCTGGGTTGATGGCCCTGCGCTATTTGCGTGTTATATATCTCGATGAAATACTCATCTTCTCTGGCCTGGTTTTTCTGCTCCTGAGAAAAGTGCCTGTTTACTCCCGTTCGTTGTGGCGCATCATTAAACAATGCAGCATCAGTTAGTCCTATTGCCCGTACTACCTCTGGGCCTTTCGCTAGGCAAGCATGGCAGTGAATTAGCACCTTACCGTCTTCCTCTTTTAGTGACAGCGCCGTTGGATTATTCCCATCATGAACAGGGCAGACAGAACGATACCTATCACCATGTTGGCGTACCTTATCAAGTTTATCTAGAATCTCATGCAGCATTCTTAGCTCTCTTTATCTGGATGTGTTTCACATAGCTCTGCACCTCTGGCATACGCTTACCTGGAATCGCTTCAACTCTCGGCCATGCACCAAACTTATCCTTATATGCCCATGCCGCCCATCCAGGTTTGTATCCTTTCTGAAGCGCGTAGTACTGGAACTCATATAGCCAGCGGCCCTTATCCTCTCGCGTGATCTCTTTCAGCATCTGCTTATCTGACTTCAGCAACTCAGCTTTAGGCACTTCATACCCGCATTCACAATGAGGCATCATCATCGTCTGGTAGCAGCTAGGACAGTCCATCGTTTTGGGTTCTTTCTTCTCTTTCGTCTGGTCGCGTTCTTTATATTCTTTCTCCCCGTTATCCAAGCAATCAGGCACTACGTCCTCAGCGAATCCATGCCGAGACACATTGCCTGCATGGTCGAGGATGATGGCATAGGGCTTATCCTTGTGGAGCCTAAGCACCCGTCCTACACGCTGCACGTAACTCGCCAGTGACTTAGTGGGGAATGCATCGATCAAGCACCTTACTGATGGCGCATCATAGCCCGTGTTCAATAACCTGGAGCATGACAGGATCTTAAACTTGCCCTCATCGTGTTCGCGGTAGAGTATCTGTCTCTCGGCATCGTCCATATACCCGTCGATGTGTTCGGCTGGGATACCTGCTTCGTTAAACATCTTTACCATCGTCTTACTGTGATTGATGGAGGGTGAGAAGGCTATCGTCTGGGAATTCTCCCCATACTTCAGCCAATTTTTAATGATGTCACCTACCAGTGTCACATCATCCTCCATTCTTTCCGCTAGATTTTTAGGATCATAGTCAGATGCGCCAGTGTTCAAGCGCCTAGATTTAACGCCCTTCAAGTTGGGCTTAGATCCACCAAAGTACTTGGCAGGTGCTAGGTATCCCTTGTCGGTCAACTGGCTAGCAGTAATTGGTACGATCAGATCATCGTAGTGATTGCCTAGTCCCTTGCTGAAGGGTGTAGCAGACAGACCGACTAGAGGTACGCGCCCGTATTTTTCCATCAGAAGGGTCGTAGTCTTATAGTGGATATGCGCTTCATCGACAATGATTAGCCTAGACAGAGGCCAATTTCTACGCCTTGCTAGCGTCTGGATAGAGGCTATTTGAATGGGAGATTGCCAGTTCGCTCGAGGATGATCCCAACCCTGAATAACACCTGCCTCTATCCCATTTCTGTCAAATTCCTCTACTGCCTGCTGAACCAACTTGATCCGATCACAGATAAATATGCCCTCTTTCCCTTTCTTTGCCGCATTAGCCAACATTTCCACCGCGACTCTAGTCTTTCCAAAGCTACATGGTGCCGCTAACATGATGCGCTTATTGCCATTCCTTAATGACTCCCTACACATCTCAATTGCCTTAATTTGATGCTCTCTTAATTCCATAACAACTCCCTAGCTGATGCTCATGAGTTCAGATTTGAGTTTGTTTCTGGCAATACTCACCCAAGAGACCATATAAATGATCCCTTAGTGATTACCTGATGCTCATTGAGACGAGATCGTCGCAGCATCTGGAGCAGATTACTTTGTAAAGCTCTGCCTGGAGTGATTACGATTTACAAACCGCCCAGCTAGGTCACTCCCGACTAGAATGCGTATCGCCCAAGGTTTCCCAATGTAAGCTCGCTTCTAGTCCACTCATACCTTCCAAGTCTTGCTGGTTCCCCTTTTTTTACATGGTGGGCGATCTTCGAAAAGAGACGCATCCATGTGCTTGGAGTCGGTGAGAAAGTATTTGCTGTGGATTGCAACTATGATAGGATCTGAATTGTGTCGGTTGTGACTCGATTCTTCGCCTTGTTGCAATCGGACATTAAAGGGTTTCTCAGACCCGCCGACACAATTAATCTACCACCACGATTGAATAAAAACAACTACATTTTGATCATGCTTCTGTTAGAGAATTCTCCAACTTCTCGTATTTCTTAACCCAATAAGACGCGTCAGCAGTACAATCATCAGCACGAGCAGCCTCAGCATTCGTCACAAGTTCACCACGACTGACGCTGTCGTTATCAGCTAACCATTTCTTGACCAGTTCAATATGTTTGTTCTTCATTTCGTTAACTCCTCGTATCGTTCAACCCAGTAAACAGCGTCAGAAGCATCAGCATCGTAAGCAGCAGCAGCAGCAGAATAAGCAGCGTAAGTGGCAGCGACATTGGCTTCTAATTCATCAAGACTAACGCTGTCGTTATCATCTAACCATTTCTTTACTAGTTCTATGTGTTCGTTTTTCATTGTGTTATCTCCTCGTAGCGTTCAACCCAGTAAGAAGCATCAGGAGCATCACCACAAGCAGCAGCAGCAGCAGCAGCATAAGCAGCATAAGCAGCATTCGCCACAAGTTCAACGCGACTAACGCTATCTCTATCCGCTAACCACTTCTTCACTAGTTCTATCTGTTCGTTTTTCATTGTGTTATCCTATTGTTGTCACTCGTGCTGATTGACATGGAGTTCCTGATATCCCTCCAATTTAAGGCCCACTTCGGTGGGCTTTACTTTATCTGTCGTAAACTACTTTCTCACGCATCAAGCGCATCTCGTGCACTCTTCTGTAGTCGTCAAATTTAATCATGCAGGTTGTATTGTGAAACCAGTAGTGGACTTTTGGCGGCGACAATCCTAGCTCTACAGCCAAGCCATGAACGTTCTTCCCTGTCAGTTCCAGGTAATCAGCTAACTCTAATGTTCTCATACTATTTCTCCTTGAATGTCACGGACATTACCCCGTATGGGAGTGTCCTAAGCAACTACTCTATCAAATAATTATTTATATAACAAGTTGACAGTGCATATAAAATACTTTATCTTGGTACTTCAATCAGCAGAGAAGGAAACGACATGAAAACATCAGAAGAACTTAATGAGTTGGCAACAGCACTATCAAAAGCGCAAGGCATTATTCAGAATCCAAACAAGGATGCTGCTAACCCTTTCTTCAAGTCAAAGTACGCAGACCTGGCAGACGTTCTTAACGTAGTGCGCCCAGCATTCGCTGAGTGCGGTTTAAGCGTAATGCAGATGCCTTCTAATGTTGGCGGTAACATTGGTTTAACTACGCTGGTAATGCACTCCAGTGGACAGTGGATCGAATCCGAGATTGACCTGCCGCTACAGGGTAAGAACATTGCACAGGATGCAGGAGCAACAATCACTTATCTTCGGCGCTATGCTCTCGCCGCAGTCGCTGGGATCTTTCAAGAGGATTCTGATGGTAATCTTGGCAAGGATAAATCTTCTAATACTGCTGAAGTCCAGAGCATTCAAGCGAAGATCAAGCCTGCTCAGATTAAGAAGATAGAGGATCTTATTGATCAAACTGCGACTGATAGATCCGCATTTTATAACTACATGAACGCCACAAACAGCAGCGAAATTGCAGCAAAAGATTTTAGAAAAGCCATGATTGCGCTGGAGAAAAAACAGGAGAAGATGAATGAGAGTTGAACTAGAGCAAGGATCTCTTGAGTGGCATGAGCATCGAGCTAAGTATCGCAATGCTAGTGAGGCTGGCGCAGTCATGGGCGTTAGTCCATTCCAGACACCCCGCGAACTGTGGGAATCCAAGAATGGCATGGGCAAGCCTTTTGTCGGTAACGTAGCCACAGACTACGGCAACGCGATGGAGTCGGTGGCATTGGCGCATCTAAACAGAAGTGAAACCAACAAGTTAGTTCCTAGTGTGTTTGTTGACGGCAAGTACAGCGCCAGCCTAGATGGGTATTCCAAAAGTGAAACTGTATCCTACAGCGTTGAGATTAAGTGCCCATACCAAAAACAAGATTCTAAACTTTGGGCCTCTGTTCAAGACGGCGTAATACCAGAGACGTATTATTGGCAATTAGTCCATCAGTACATGGTGAGTCCTGTCGATAAAGCATATTTTTTTGTGTACATTGATGACGATACCCATAACCTGATTGAATTCATGCCCAACCAAGGCGACATAGAAAAGCTACACGAAGCATGGGATGACTTCTACGCTAACCCGCCAGAGCCTAAGTTTGCAGTGAGAGATGATCTGATTGGACTCGCTGAAGAATATGTTTCATTGAAGCAAGCAGCAGATGCAGCAAACAAGTCATTGAAATCTGTAGAATCTAAGTTGAAACTAGCATGTGAAGTTAGTTCTGTTGCGGGCAATGTATATATCCAGACTATCAGCAAGAAAGGCACCATCGATTACAAGTCTATCCCTGATATTAAGGATGTAGATCTGGAGTCATACCGTAAACCAACCACCACTTATAAAAAGGTAACCATTAAATGAGCGATAAAGAATTTGTACCAGGACTGTATGCCAAGGCACCGCACGAGAATGCACCTGATTTCGTTAAGGTATCTCTAAGCATCAAGCGAGCTGAGTTGGGTAACTGGCTGCGAAGCAAGAGCGACGAGTTTATCAATGTAGATATCAAAGTGTCTCAAGGCGGTAAATGGTACGGTGAGGTAAACAACTTTGTTCCAGATAAATCAAAAGGACAGAATACCCCACGACAGGAACCAACCAGAATACAGCAAGAAGAATACGAGGATCTTCCATTTTGAGGAAATGTAAAAGGTCACAATGCGAAGTAACGCTTCCACCTAACGCTCATTCTGGGAAGAAGTATTGTTCAGATACTTGTTATCAACTCTACCGAAGAGAGTACCAGAGTGGCACACCAGATGATGGCGTGTGGAAGTACAAGGAAGCATGCAAGGTATTGTCATCTCGATGGTGAGTGGATCTTTAATATTCCCATAGCACTGGTGTAGATATACGCGTATCAACGTGCACGAATGACTTGTGTATGCCTATGCCATTGAATCCCATCGCCATGGCATGCTTAACAATAATGTAACGTTCAGATCCATTCTTAACACCTATGTCGGCAGCAATACCCTCGGCATGGGTGCCTGGTTTGGCCTTCTTAGCCTCGATTGAATGACTAGGGGATCTGTATCCACTGGTAACTCTAAAGCTAAAGCCACACTCATGCCGCAGCAGATCAAGCGAATGGATAAACTCATCCTTCATCTCGTTCTCACCAGTTTCCTGGCAGTCGAATTCCTCACGAGTGAAGTACCTGAATGTCATTTCTTGTAAGCAGTCTTCGCTGAGTCTTTCATTACTTCCTCATATCCATCAGTTTAGATACACCACGAATACCAAATGAACTTGATATCGCAATGAATAGTAAATATTGATACCACTCTGGCAACTGTGACAGGGCGATGAACGCTGCTTCAACACGATTGATCACGCTAATGTCATCGGCAGCAATAGCATATCCGACCATAAATATCGGGATAGATAGTATGATCGTCCAGAACTCATCCTTCCAAGAATGGGCACTAGCATCAGCCATCTTAGATTCCCAATCAGCATTGTTCTGAATGACTTGGAGCTTTGCCTGGTGCTTGGCTTGTTTCTCTTCTGCTTTATTGTTGAGCCAGCCGCCGACTAGGTTAGTGATCGGGCCTATCAGTGCTTGTATCATTTGTCTTTCCAGTTATTGTACAGATCAAATAGTACTTTCACTTTCTCTTTCAACACTTCGACATCACCAATCACGCGACTAATCGTGTAGATCAATATCGTGACACCTACGAGCGGTGCCCATAGATTTGAGATAAGCTCTACCGTTTCCACTAGTCATCTCGCTTGAATAACTTTTTCACAGTCTCGGACTCCCAGATCCTTAGAGACAGCCAGATAATAGTAAACAAACTAGCGACACTAGGAAGCCAGCCAGCCAATGTTGCGACAGTGCCGCCTACTGCAATTGAATCTACTATTGTTTTCGCTTCCTCTTCCATGTCTAAGTCAGAGTCATCCACTTCGCTCCAATGCGTAGTGTGACGTTAGTTCCAGCACCGAACTCACCTGTCTTGATACCAGCACGATAGAACAATAGCTCAGGCTCATAGCCCACGTTCTCGCTAATGGCTGTAAAGGTATCCACGTCCGTCCAGGTAGCGTCATCAATGCTACGTTGGACGGTGACAGTCGTGCCAGTAGTAATGGTTCCTCGAACAGAGAAGTTAAAGTCCCCATCGAACCTGAATGAATCGCTGAAGGTATTAGCAGCAGTAATGTTCTTCTCAATTAACGTAGTCATTATTCAGCCTCCTGAGCATCAGCATAAGCCTGTTGTGCATCAGCATCAAACACCACCTGAATGATTGCCATTACGTCAGCATCAGGTTCTGCTAGAAAGTCATCGCCAGGTGTTACCACTCGACGGTGGAATGATCGTGATATCTCTACGTCATCACGCTTGATGATCGTTGCGGTACGAACCTGTACCACTGGATAACCAGCTAGTTGTAGTACCTCGATCTTGTCGTTCATTGTTTCTTCTGAAAGTGCCATGTTTATCTCCTATGTTTGATACACTACGCCAAAGTACAACACCTTCGCAGATTGTTGAGCGTTTGTTGTTGGGCTACCCGTCGAATTGAACACTTTAACATCGTCGGTGTTTGGTTGCGCCTTGAGTGTTGCAGCGTCAGCAGTTGCCTTATATGTGAGCGCCCCGATTGATGAGGCATTGTTGTTTGCAACACTGAACGGCAATCCGCTGATTGTGAGTGAAGATCCGTCAGTAGTTGTAGGATACGTCACAAACCCTGATGCCCAGACGATATTCCCGATTTTTGTGTATCGACCAATAGGGCTTGTGAATGTTAGTCCCGCGCCAGATCCATCAGCAGGTGTCCAAGTCCCCTCCTCGTAATCATCTAGCAGCTCGCTAGTGCCAGTGCCAGCGGTAGCAGAGAAGTCGATGCCTTTGCCAGAGGTTCCTATTATTACGTTGCCAGCAGAGACAGTTAGGTCTCCTGTAACAATTTGAGCATCACCATTAACAGTAAGCCCATCCATCGTGGCGCTTCCTGTTACATCAACCCCGGCTGAGCTTGTTCGAAATCGTTCGTTGCCTGTATGGAACA
>TARA_R110000737_G_scaffold120608_2_pt1 | contig 12199 bp, 19 predicted proteins | sample TARA_R110000737 | Tara Oceans TARA_R110000737 (sample SAMEA4398027) | marine metagenome | biome: Polar Biome; feature: [SRF] surface water layer (ENVO:00010504); material: water (ENVO:00002006), including particulate matter (ENVO:01000060) such as... | depth 5 m
AGCTCCGAAGATACCTCCAGCCATCGCAGCTTCACCAACTTGAATGTCAACAGCAGTCGCTGAACCAGCGGTTGTGCCAAGAGTAGACAAGTCAATAGAAGCTTCATAATTGAAGCCCAATGCTAGGGTTTCAACGTTTTGTACTTTCTTTAGTTCAATAGCCATTTTAATATACCTCCTATGGTTTAGCTAAGTGCGGTGATTTTACCGTGTGCACCAGGATGAAATACTGTCAGCGTCAATGCGCAGTCAACAAATCCACGTTCGCCACCACCTTGATTGGGGAGACGAGCACTACCCATTGGGATCAACTCGGAAACACCGTAGTATTCTGGGTGAACCAGGTAACCAGTGTCCTTGTTGGCCGTGTCGGGCATACAGTCAGGATTTCCGTTAACGATAGCAACCGTGCCATGATCGGACTCATAAAGCTCAACAGAGAGCTTAATCTGAGCAACGTCACCGTTGTAGTTTACGCTACGGACAGAAGTTCCAGCACCGGAACCATCTGGATCAAGGCGAGCAAAGTCGCTGATCTCACGACGGAGAGCAGTGTCAGCAACCAAAGTCAAACCATTGCTCATTCCGGTAACACGGAAGATCGAGGTGATGAGGTTGTTGAATACTGTTTCAGTAAAAGCACCAGTTGAATGGATGCTTTCAGAAGGAGTGCGGAACGCAGCAGGAACGTCAGACGGTCCTGCGGAATCAATCCAGTCACCAAGTCCACGCAACTTGTAAACCGTTCCAGCTCCATCTTCCGCAGAGCGGTCGTTGGTAGAGCAGAGAGTGGCTTCAATGTCACGCTTTAGTTCGCGGATTGCCTTTGCTTCGGCTTGTGCTACTTTAGCAGGTCCAACGGAGTCAACAGCTTCCTGTAAGTCGGAAACCATGTAGTCGCGGCGGAACTTCTGAACGTAGTTGCCTAGACGAGCGCGGCCACTGAATTGGTCGGTGAACGTAGTAACGTCAGCGCCTTCTGCTATACCAGTGGTACTGGGAGAAGAAAGACTGTCTACAGTCCACTCAACAAACGTAGAGTTTGCTCGTGATTTAGATGCGGATGAAAGTACGGGAGTTTCTTCAGGGGCCAAGATGGTTAAAACGTCCATCAAGTCCTCACGATTGGAAACAGCCGAACCAGGATTTGTGGTATCAAATGTATCTGAGAATGCCATGATTATTTACTTTGTAATTGTAATGTTCTTAGAGTGATGAAATCGTCTTTTCGTCCAGATGATTTAAATCGGGTTTTATGTTCTTTCAGAGCCTTGCCTAAAGGCCTTTCAGTTTTTTCAGACATTGCAGAAGCTGGAGTGGAACCACTAGAAGGAGTGAGCTTTAACGATCTTTTTGAAATCGGTGTGCCCTTTCCCTTTATTGGTTTTCTCCCGTATTTGCTATTTACAGCGTGAGCCATGAAATAAGGAATTTGAGAATATAAATCTGGAGAAGAAGTCTCCAAATCCTTTAGCCTCGGATCACTCATAATTGCTATGAATTGATTCTTTAGCTCGTTTTCATTCTCGTCTCCCAGCCATTCAAGTTCCTGTACGGCTTTATTGCCCAACTGCTGACGTAATGTTTTTGCATCTTCCAAACCTTGTAGCTTTTGCAACTGGTCTGGAATATATGAGTCACGAGATTTTCTGGCGCTTTGAAGAGCTTTACGCACTTCGGCCTTAGTCATCGGGCGACCCTCTACAGTAGTTATTTCGTCGTCGGCAGAATATTCATCGGAATCAAATAGCAGGTCTTCAGCCCAACTAATAACATCACCAACTTCATCAGACTTCTTTTGGAGGTCTTCAAGATTTGATAAATTAGATAGTGGGTTGTCCCTAACTTCTGGCTCCTTGATTGTTAGTTGCATAGTTTGCAACTCTTCCTCAGCAGCCTTCCGTCTCGCCGTAAGTTCACTAATACGCGACTGTGCGCCAGGAATGAGTTGCTGACGCAAAGCGTCTTTATCCTCATCTGACAAACTGTCTAAATCAAACTGTGAAAGAACATTATCCTCAGTTGCTTGCTCTGGAGTTTCCTCCTCACTAGCTCCCTCGGCCAATTCTTGAGACTCTTCTTCGGACTGTTGTCCTAGTAAAGCCTCGCTACGTCTCTGAACAAAGTCAGACGCAGATATGTTTTGGTTGTCCACTGATTCTGGTTCAGCCTCAGCGACGGCTGTATTGATCTCATCGTTCATAACTGTTTCCACTATTTACGCCTAGCGATTGCGCGGAAACATACTATCACGCATTAAAGAAAATCTTTGTGTCTTTTTTCTAGTTTTTTCACATCAACCATTTGCAAGATTTGATCATAGGTTATTATCCTGCCAGATATTTGTTGCAGTTGTTCTGTCCGAGCCTCGTGCATATCTCCTATGCACTCCTCTCGCAAGGCCGATAACACCTTCATAAAACGAGCAAAAGACTCGTGGTTGTGTAGTGATTGTATATCTTTCTCTAGCTGGTAACTCATTGAACCATATTCTGGGTTTGGACACCACCCATTTGAGCCGGTGCTGTACCAATTTTACCTATTTGCGCGTTCTCAGCTTGCTGCATAGAGAACTGATATTGGCCCATATATTTTTGCAAACGCTGCGAAAAGGCAGGATCAGTTTGCATACGTTGGGCAATATCCGGCTGCTGCAAGTATTGCTGAATAATACCCATAGCTGCTTGAGCACCGTTTGCACGTGCAGGCATTTCAATGCCCGCATAAAGTTTTGATAAATCATCTGTAATATCTTTGAGCATTTGCTGCTGTGCAGCTTCCACCGGTTGAAGAATACTGTCAGCTAAAACCGGATCTACGCTTCCAGCAATTAGTGTTACTAAATTATCTACGTTTATTCTTCCGTTTCTGTCCAACTGAAGAAGAGAGATCATGGAGTTAAGCTTGTTTTCCTGTTTCTCCGGGTCAGTGTTCTGGACATCATAGGAAATTGTTATATCAAAGCTTTCCTCTGGACTTCCTTTACTAAACATTTGAGGGTCTGGAACACCAGTAACTTGAAAAAATACACTGTCTGGTCCAAAACGCTGAAAGCATTTGTAACACATTCCAATCACCTTGGAGCAATGCGTTAAAAATTTGTCTACCAAGAACTGCTGCCTTATCTGGCTAACCGGACCTTCACGATCTAGGCCAACCAATCTGTCAGCTTGAGCCTCTTGGGTTTTTTCCATTTCAACCGAGCCTTGGTTGTAGACAGGAGTGGGACCAAATTCAAAGTCACCCTTACGGCGATATGGTATCATTCTACCTGGACCCCAATCTGTAGGAGCTTGCCCGACTGGGTGCATTATTGGAGGAACTGTAGAGAGACTATTGCGATCAATCCGGCTGTCGCGTTCAACCTTTACTTGATTCTGTATGCCACGCAGCAAGTCAGGGATTGTCATAGTGTCATACAATCTCTTACTGTCTTCGGATAGCTTAGTAACTACTACTGGGTAGTCTTCATATCCGTTAAGCAGCTCAAACTTTGCATAACCAGGAATGCCTTGAATCCCACTAAAATCTCTGTGAAACACCGTGCAATATATCCCTTCAGAACCATCTTCCTTGTCGATAAGCCTTTGGTAACCGTAAACAATTTCAATTAACTCTTCAGCTTCATAGGCATTATCGGTAAGACTAATAGACCTGCGTCCTTCTTGCTCACGCTCAATGGAGTCTATGTTTACCCCACGGTAACGATCAATGACGTGTTCTACAAAATCTTCATCCCAGCCATCAGTAATAATTTTATTCTGCAACTCCTGTGGAGTGTAGTAGGTTTTCCAAAAACAATATGGTGCTCGTTGTGGATCTGTAACATACGGAGGAAAAATAAAATCTCCATCTGGAGCTAGTGTCTTTACCTCTGGAGCGTTTACTTGGCGACGAACTATTGGTAATTCGGCACTACCATTTTCTTTTAAATCTTTAAGGGCTTTTTTGGCTCTCTTTTCAGTAACTCCCTGGAAGCTGTTTTGAAGCATAGCCAAAACGTCATCATCTGCTTCACCTTCTGAAATTAGTTCTGCCAAAGCAGGATCAATAGATGCTATTTGTTCCAGGCTAAGACGTTGAAGGAACGATCTGTCCTCCATGTGCCAGCCAACGTAGGTGATCAATATACCACGCTCCAGCATATAGTTGGCTCCTAGTTCCATCTCCTGCTTAAAGCGAGGAATGTAACCACTCTTCACCATCCATTTTAAAAAATTTGTAACCACACGGCTTCTAGAAACGTCGCTAACCTCCACCGGAAATGCTTGGATGTTTGCCCTGTTCATTGAAGACAGGAACAAAGAAACCAATCTAGTTATACGCTCATCAATGACATGACTTTCCATGTCCGATGCTCCCTCCCAAGGGAAAGCGTCTGCTCCGTGCTTGCGAAGGTCTCGGCTTTTGCCAGGCCACCAGTTACGGCGATCATCATAACTGCTCCGGCATAAATCAAAGTATGCCTCAAGCTCAGTTACTGATTGGTCATAAGCGTAACGTAAAGATGTAATGTCAGGATCGTCACTAACGTATGTTAGAGACTCGGAAATGGAATTATTTTGCATTGAGCTTGCCCTTTATATTATGGAAAACGTGATAAAAATATTGCTCGTTAGCTCCTATCTTATCACACAAATCGTTGGATTTTACTGAGTAAAGCTCATCGTGAGTAGCTACTTTGCACAAAATTTCCCATGCAAGCAGCCTGTCTATCTGCTCGCATATCCATTGACGATTCATGGTAATGTCATCTGACGTATCTGTATGACACTCCGACCGCATCTTCAATAGCCTCTATTTTAATATTTTTACCGACCAAAGCTTTTCTTAATTTTCTTGGAACACATACCGGAACTTTTTTATCAATTTCCTTAATGTAGGAATATACATACCTAGGATTGGCCGCCGATTTTATCACATATCCCTTGTAGTGCTTGGGGACTATTTCTGGAATGTCTACAGCCATACGCAGTATTTCTTGGCCATCTTCATTGATCCATAATCCTTTCCCGCCTTTTCCTGTGACCATTGAGGAACACAACTTTGATTTAGTTAAACCAACCAAATCTTCTACGTCAGCATCAAGCTCCTCAGCTAATTTTCCTATTCTAATCTTCGGCATCAATATCCTCCTCTTGATTTGCTTGTTGTTAGCAAGCTTCTGTTTTCCATATGGTCTGGGCCTTCGCCTCCGTTTGACATTCGCAAGTAGCGTATAAGATCAAAAAAATCTTTAAGTGCCTCATCCGACTTACCTTGTGAATTATAATTGAGTAAAGTGTCAATCAAATTCCCACATTCCTTGTGTATATAGCACATTGGCCGATTAACAGAGTCAATTGGCTCATTAGGATTATAGGTAAACCACTCGTCAACAGCACTAATGCCAAGCTCTTCCATGCGTCCATCGGAAGGATAAAATAGCATTCCATGTTGATCAAACAACATAAACAAATCTTCATTGTTTTCGTTTTCTGTAGCAAAATACCTAGAGTCACCTATGCGCTCAAAAACCTCTACACCAATGTCCTGTTCAATTTCTTCAAACAAATCAACGTACCCTTTTACATTTAAACCCAGTTTTTTGGTTGCTGGTCCAACTTTCCATTTAGGGTCACCAAACATAGCCCACTCTCCGTATGTATCCCTATCTGGCCACTCTCGGCGTATGTAAACATAACCGTCCCTATCTACAGCAGCCCACAATGCAGTGAAGTTGCGAGCCCCGGCAGGGTCAACTACTTGGTAGGAAGTGAACCTGCTCCTGTCTGATATGTCAGGGAAAGACATTCCATACTTGTTGGGTTCCTCACCAAGAACATTTACCTCAGTGTTAAACAAAGGAAGGAGAGATGTTACACTTTTTACGGGAACACCATAAGCACGGACCAATATTTCTTCTTCTGGCCTGTCCCTTAAATCCTTGGCTATCCGACTATACCCGCCAAACGGATTTTCATCAGAATGCAGGTAGACCACCGAAGCATCACGTTTCGGGCTATATTGCTGTACTGGAAGTTCTCGGTTAAGAAGCTCTGCCCTTCTAGTCTTTAAGGTTTCAGAGCCTTTTAAGTATTCCGCTATAAACGGAGTGTACCCATTAATAGGGGTGAAAGCTATCAACATCTTGGAATTCCTAGTAGCCAACCGAAAACGTAAAGTGTTTATTAAAGCATCATCACCAAGATATTCGTCTAACCACGTTCCAATGTTCAAATTGTCCCCAGATTTAAATCCAAACTCAAAACCTTCCAATATGGTTTGGTTGTTAGAAAACTGGGTGTAGGTTTTAAAATCAACCCTGGTTCGGGTATCGGGAAAAATAAAGCTGCTTCCAGTAAAACCATTCTGCATTGAGTAGTTAATGTAGCCCTCAATACTCTTGGTCTTCTTCTTAAATTCTCTTGGCATCATTTCCCACACAGCAGATTGCTGCACCTTTACGCTGGTATCAGCGTTCTGGGAAAAACAAACAACATGACCATCTGGGTTGTTTATCACACTCTCCATGACAATTTTAGCACAACCAGTTGTCTTGCCACTCCGGTTGCCCCCTAAACACAAACACTCGTTATGAGCTCCTAGACCATCCTTAATACGCTCCCAACCATCTAGGTTGAATCCATGTCTAACAGGATCTTGCTCAGAAGCCTGTATGCGGCCCTCATGGGCCTCATGCAAATCCTTTAGCATATGGGGGTGGTTCTCACCTAGGAACACTATCTCCTCGTCCGTAGGAGGCGTTAATATTGGGTGATCGGTAAACTCAATCATTCTGGAAACAAGGTTTCTAAGTCTTTAATTGTTGAAGAATTAACTAGTGATAAAAAAGCAGCCATGTTTTCCTCTGACTCAGAACTAAAGTTTTTACTAAAAGTGTCATACTCAAAACCGTTTTCTCCTACAGAAGCTACCAAGAACATTTCCCATTTTGGGTTGATGGTATCTAAAGACTTTTCAACAAGTTTTATGTTTTCGTTCATTATAACACCCTAATCAAATCATGTCTTATTGGTTCAGAAGTGAAGGGTTGTTCTTCTTTGGGAACTACATTATGCTCTAGCCTGTGGCAGTTGGCACAGAGCAAGTTACACTTCTCCAGTTCCTCTATAAAAATCTTTTCACTGTCTTTACTTTTTCTAAAATAATACTGAGAAACTTTAAATTTCTTAACACCCCTGGCATGGTGACAATCAAATTGAATTGGCCTGCCTTCCATCCCACACTTAGAACAACGCCAAGCCCCAAAGTGTGCCTTAATCAAATTGTTTTTCCTGTTTCTTAGTTTTTCGTTACTGCAAATTCTACAAATGGACTTATACCTTTTAGCCCCTTTGTAGGTTCCATTGCCATGAAAATGTGAAAGAAGCTTTTCACAATTGCATTTTGTACACTTCTTGTTCATGTCAATCCAAAGGTTTCCAGGAGTAAATCTAACAGCTCATCAGGATTACTCCCATGACAATTAATTATATTTTGGTTCTTTGTTACTAACCAGAAGTTTTCATGTTGGGCTTCTAACAGCTCAACAAGTTCATTAAGGCTATGGTCATCAAACTCAGGACTAACTTTCAATGACTACCTCCGCCTTCTTCATATTGGCTAGACGCTCCTTGGCAGCTTTCACAGTGGCCTCATAGTCCTCCTGGCTAATCACCTTACGCTCTTCTACAATGGTACTAGCTTCTCCCCTGAATGTGTTACTACCCTTCTCCGCTTTTTCCAACGCAACTGCCAAAGGCAGCAAGTCTTTGAATGAAGCCTTTATTTCACCAGACTCCATGCGCTCTCTTAGCTTTTCTATCAAATCCTCCTCTAACGAAGATAGTTCCAAGAATGCTCGGCCCCGAATTTTGCTTCCTAGTTGCTTCCAATTGCCCGTCAAGTCTGCGTAATCAAGTAAAACATTTACAATTGTCTCACGTTTAAGCCCATACTTGGTTCGCATCCTAGTCTGAGTTACCCCAGTTGCGTGTAGGTACAATATTTCAGCAACCTTTTCGGGGTTACTCTTAGACAAAACACTATTGTTCTTAGGATTGTGTTCCTGGATTTCTAAAATCCCCTCCCGAATAGAGTCTATCAGCTCCTCCTTTACATCCATTTGCCCATTCACATACGTCACAAGCCCTTATCCGTCAATATTTTTTATAGGGCTAGTAGATGATATATATATATAATAGCCCCCGCCCCCGCGACCCCCTCCCCGTTCGTCGCCGGTCGGTCGCCCTACGCGTAACGCGCACCCGGTACACGTAGCCCCATCACCGGGCGGTGCATACGCCTGGCGCGCGCACATCACACGCCCAGGCTACGCGTACTCATCCTTTTTCTTTGGTCGATGGGCAAACCATTCTACAGACCCAATTAACAACCGGCCATAAAAGGACCGTCTAAAAAGTTTTTTTCCCTCTGTGGCTGGGTTGTCTTTCAACTTTTTCCTTGCTAAATCTTTTCCGAAGTTGGATATTGTTTGGATGAGCATGAAAAACGATATACATAACCTAGCCATTCAATGCATTGCCGCACCTTTAAACGAGCGTGCCGCAATTGCCAAACAAGCGGGCGCGCTTTTAGAGCATGCGCCGGCTTATTCAACCTATTCAGCGTTTAAACGATTATTCCATCTATCCTACTTTGCGAGTGTTAACAGTAGTTCTAAAATCATAAAAGGAGCGGACAAAGAAGTCGACACGCTGATTCTTTACCTTGCCGCGAGTAACAACGCGGGCGTTGAATTGTGTAAATCGGCAACGAAAGAATGCCGTATGCTTTGCCTTGTTTGTAGTGGGCGGGCAAAAATGGAGAGCAAGCGCGACCACAGCAAACGCCGTATCGCCATTGCTCGAGTGATTAAGAGCTGGATAATGCATTATCGATCTGACATTGCACGCGCCGTTTTGGCGCATGAAATAGTTAGCAAGCAAGCAAGCGCATTGCGCAAGGGTAGGTCCTTTGCTTGCCGTTTAAACGGCACAAGCGACATCGACCATTCGCAAACCATTGCCGCGTTTAAAGATGTTTCTTTCTATGATTACACCAAAAACAACTTGCCGGATGCGTTGCCGGCCAACTACTCCATCACCTATTCCTTTGCAAATCTATCGCCCGCACGCGTGCGGCAATATCGTAAAGCCGTTGCAATGGGTTTAAACATTGCCGTACCGGTTCACGCCGACGCGTTTAAACGGGCAACTAGCTTACCGTATGCATTTGACGCGGACCGCGACGATTTGAGGCATTTAGACAAGGAAAGCGGGCAACTTGCCATTCTTAAGATTAAGAAGAGTCCTAACTACGAAAGCGACAAGCAATCGGATTTCGTGCTAGGCTTTGAGGGCGTGCGAGAGCTTGCCCGCCTAATTGGATTAGGCAACTTGCAAGGCAAGCTTGCCGCCTAACTTTTAACCGTTAACACCAATACACTATGAAAAATATTCTCATCCTATGCGAAACAAGCGGCGCGTTGCGCCAGCGTTTCAAAGATGCCGGCCACTACGCCACAAGCGTGGATACACTACCGGCAGACGATCAACATGACGATGACGGGCGACCTACGGGCGTCAATCATTTCCAAGGCGATGCATTCAAGCATCTTGAAATGTTGGCAGATAATAGCGTGGATCTCATAGTCGCGCATCCGCCTTGCACGGCGCTGTCTGTCTCTGGCAATGCGTGGTATGGCCAAGGCATGGCCAAGCATGAAAAGCGATTGGAGGCGATGCAATGGACTGAGAAGCTGTGGCATCTTTGCAAGCGCAAAGGCAAACGAGTAGCGTTTGAAAACCCTGTGGGCGTGTTGGGTCACACGTCAATGGACAAGGCTAGCCAATATGTCCAGCCGTGGCAGCACGGGCATCCTGAAAGCAAACGCACGGGCCTATGGCTACACAATTTGCCACCATTGGAAGAGACTAATAACGTCAAAGACGTTTTTGACAAGCTACCAAAGCGCGAGCAACAGCGCCTACACTATTTGCCACCATCGCCTGACCGGTGGAAGATACGCAGTAAAACTTTTGACGGCATCGCACAAGCGATCGTCGACCAATGGGGAGCAATCCTTTAACCTATAGTGAATCATGAAAGCAACAGAAAAAAAACCAGTCATCACGTTAAAGAATATAAAGCATTGCGCTTGGGCTTCGGAAGAAACTCACGCCTACGAAGCGACGATTTACGTCAACGGGAAGCGATTCGCTACCGTTGACAACGATGGTCGAGGCGGTGGAGATCGCGTTAGCGCATTCGGCGGCAACCGACTAATTGCCGACCTTGAAGCTCGGATCGCTGCCACCCACCCGAAATGGGGGAGCGTATACTCGAAGGATGGAATCGACAATATGGACATGACTCTAGAAATCATCTGCGGGGATCTGGTAAACGATTTCCTCAATATGCGGGAATTCAAAAAGACGATGCGCCGCGTTTCTTACTACAACATCGGCGAGTCTGGAATCTACCAGATGGCTGCGAAATTCAAGCCAACGGCGGAACTGATCGCCCGCGTAAAGGAAAAGGCGAGCTGGGCGAAGGGAGCGATATTTCTTCACGACCTGCCCGAAAGCGAAGCATTCGCATATTTCAAAAACAACTAACACCAAAAACACATGAAAAATATGGAAGATAAACTGACAGAAAAACAATATCGGCGGATGATGAAATATGTCCCCGATTATGGATGTATTGAAACACTGGGAGAGTTGCCCGAAGGGGGCGTTTTCCTTTCAACCATCCACAGAGAGGGAAGTGGGAACGATCCCGAAGATTGGTGCACGGTCACCACTGAATATAAATTCTCAGGACCATCGATGCGGGCGTGCAGAATATACTCTGTAAATGGAATCAGAGAGGAGGACCAATAATGAAAAAACTAACAGAAAAACTACGGGCGGCGCGTATCGCCAATCGTGCAGAACTTGCGACAATGTATGAAGAATTCATTGGCTACGATCCGGTCGGAGACCATCCCGAAATTGAAACGGAGGAGATCAGGAAAACCTTGACAGGGTGGATGAAAGATCGACTCGCGGAAGATGCCATTGGCGTCGCTGTAAGGAGCTTACAGGATGCGCTGGGCGTGGAAACTGGAGACCAAGCTTCCTATTATTTCGGGATGGATAGGGGATACGAGGCAATCGATTTGTTTGCCCAGTATATCGAGGGCGAGCTGACCCTAGAGGAGGAGGGCGACCAATAATGCAGGCAGTAATAATGATGCTACCGGTCTTCTTCCTTCTTTGGATTTTATGGAGATGGGTGGAACTCGGCAACAAAAAGATAGAACAGGAACGCAAAGATGGACGCAGAGATAATTAGGACAATAGCCGGAGCAGTTGTATTGATTGCTCTCCTTGCAACGAAACTTAGAGAAAGGAAAGAGAAATGAAACCAAGAAAAATCACAATGTCATACGCAAAAACCGAGCCGGGCGGGCTTGTATACCTTCTAAGGATTTACTGGGAGAGTGTAAACCCAAAGAAAGAACTGAGCCACCAAACTGTTCATGCAAATGTAGACAGCCTCCTCAAATTTTACTTTCACGATATCCACTATCGGAAAAGTGGTAACGATTTCATCCCGTGTTGGAGGCAGCCATTGCACCTGCTAAGAGACGACAAACGAAACTTTGCAAATCAACCAGTGACAAAAGTTGAGATTTATTCAACCCCGCTCTACACGTAACGGAATGTCTGATAAAACGTACCAATTGTAGACGTTTTGTCTGATATCGGAGACTAATGGCTATTGGATAAAGGTGAAGAAAAAACTTGAACAACTAGGAATATCTAGCTTCAATTAATCCTATGATAAAACAAAAACTATATGATGAGGTGGCCATCGAGATTGATCAGCCATCACTCGCGGACCTGGACGATTACCGCTGGAGCAGCGTCTTCCTGAAGGCAATGAAGAGAGGACAACGGCTAGAAGCTGAGGCCATAGCATTCACCATGCCGAGAGAGGCGATGCTGGACAGCATGGGCGTTGAGCTAGCCATATCCCTTGAAAGAGGGTTGTCGGACGAGTTTGTCTCGCCCGCCGCAAGAATTTTAAAGCGGGTCTTTCGGGCTCGCTTCCTTGAAAACCAAAAAGAAACCATAACCGTACAAATATTATGAGTAATCAAAAAGAAAGTACCGAAGAAAGTACCGAAGAACGTATAACCGAAGCCCTTCAAATGATTGCTGGGGCA
>TARA_R110000737_G_scaffold126209_5_pt1 | contig 12178 bp, 15 predicted proteins | sample TARA_R110000737 | Tara Oceans TARA_R110000737 (sample SAMEA4398027) | marine metagenome | biome: Polar Biome; feature: [SRF] surface water layer (ENVO:00010504); material: water (ENVO:00002006), including particulate matter (ENVO:01000060) such as... | depth 5 m
TGTAACATCTGCTGCTGCAACAGTTGCCGTAGCTGCTGGGTTAACTAATTGTAAAGTGTATTTCCATCCAGATCCTATTGCTTCAGGTTCTTTCATAATACGTGCTTGTGTACCTGCTTGAGATACTAATACGTATGGGAATACGAAATGTTTGTCTGGGAATTCCAACTCGAAAGTTGCTCCTCCTAAACCTACATTTGATGTTGATGCCATAGTTGCTGCTACAGGTCTTGTTCTCAATCTGTGTGTTGCTACACGATACTCATATTCCAAGTTTTCGATAGACTTAGCATTACCAACACCTTCTGTTAAGAAAGATAAAGGAAATCTTTTGTCGTCTTTTCCTGCTAAATGAGTAATAATTGGAGATAGTTCTGTAGGCTTAGACAACATCGCATTTGCCAGACTGTTCATGTCTGTCATTTGTGAGTCATTATAAAACGTTTTTTGAACGCTTATATTTGTTCCATTTACTGCCATTTTCTATTCAATTTTATTAGGGTTCCTATCTCCCTGTTCAGGAATTATCTTTAAATATTAAGATCTAAACTATCTAGATCAAAACTTTTACTTCGTCTTGATTGCTTCCTAGCACTTTTTACAGTCTCTTCATTCTTAGAGATCTTTTGCCTTAGTGTTTTAGTAGCAGTTGTTTTTGCTTTCTTATTAATGATCCCTTCTAGATTAAATCCTTTATACATTAAATAATCTATAGCTAATTTCTTTTCCATTTCAGCTTCTGAATGATCTATATCACGTTGTGTAAGACCGTCTTTATTCACAGGCTTTGAAAGATAGTTAAAGAATTTTGCTTTTTCTCTCTCTGGAACTTGCATTCCTGCAAACTCCTTAGAATCTTTAATTGTTTCTTGCACGCCATTCCAAAATTCTTGTTGTTGAGTCTGTTGCTTTTGTAAATCCTGTTGTTGACGAACTACTAACTGTTCTTTTTCTTCTGCCTGAACTTTACCTAAAGCTTTTCTAGCTAAATCTGCTTTAGTATGTAACTTTCCTGCATCTTGATAATCTTCAAGCATTTCTTGAATAAATTCTCTGTCATGACCTTTTTGTGTAAAATAGTCTGATAAGATTGCTTTTTGACTTCTTGAATCATCTTCGGAAAGCTGCATAGTATTATAATCTAAATTAGGATCATATGCTTTCATAAATTTCTGAGATTCTCCTCCAGCTAAAACATAATTTAAATGTTCCTTAACTAATGGAAACTTTGCAAGAACTTCATCAATTCTTTCGTCTGCCATTTGAGAAGCTACATCTTTTGTTAATTCTGTTAAACCGTCTGCAGTATCTTCGTACTCTCCTTCGTATCCTAAACTAGTTAAAATTTCTTGGACTACTGTACTCTCACCTTCTACTTCTTCTTTATCTTCTTCTGTTGTTTCTACTTGCTCATCTCCGGGATCTCCTTGAGCTGGTGTTGGGTCTTCTTCTTCTTCTTCGATATTATCGAGTTCAGGAGCTTCACTTTTTACTTCTTCTACTTTATCTTCAATAGGTTCTATTTCATCGATAGTTTCCATTGTTACTCCATCACCAATGACATCGTCAAAGGTAATATCGTCTAACTGTATTTTTTCATTTGGGTCCATATATATATATTGGTTTTAGGTTACAAAGTTAATATTTAATTTAATTGATTTTTGATTGTCTATTTTTTTATTTTTTCCTTTATTGTATAACACTTACTGGTTAAACTAACTACCAGTTTTGAACTTATTTTTAGTTCTAGAGTTCCATTTTTTCCTTTCTAATTTTTTCTTATCAGCAGGTAACTCGTCATAAGTATATTTTACAGTTTTTTCACCTACCGTATAAGAAAAAACTCTTTTATGATTTCTTCCCCAAAATTCAAATGTTTCATCTGAAGTTGGAGGAGTACCATCATTTTTAACTAAGTCATAAAATTGTTTAGATGAAGATTTATTTTTATTCATTTTATCTCCTAAAAATAATCCATCTTGATCTTCTCTAGAGAATGTTGAAAAATCTGGACTTGTCTTTAAACCTTCATTGTACAGAGTTGGAAAATTAATAAAAGATCTATTTGTAGAATCACGAGTAAACGAAGCGTTTCTATTCATAGCAGTACTACCTCCTTGTTTAATTCCTGTTTCATATTGATAAGCTCCTCTTGCAGGACCATCATAAAATCCAGTTTCTCTATCTCCTGAAACTTGTATTTTATCGGTTACATTCCCAGATTCATGTTCTGCAATAACCTGCATTATATTATTCACATAATTAGTATCTACTTTATTTGTGTCGTGTAGAAAGTTCATCATATGCTGTCTGTAACTTGTTTCTTTTCCACTAGTTGCTTTTTTCTTTGTTCCATAGCCGTAGTCAATTTCTAGTTTTTCTTGATTCTTATCATATTGAGAAAAACCTCCTTTTTCTTTAGTGTTTGTTTGTGTTGCAGCCCCAAGTCCAACTGGTGCTACAGCCCACGCTTTTGGTAATGCCTTTTTAAGATCTGTAAAATTTATTCTGCTTGTTAAATCTCTTACATCGGCATCTATGTTACTTTTAGATCCAAGTTCAGTTTGTTTTCTAAAGTTTTTCATCATATCGTTAGTCAAACCTTTCTCAGTTCCATCCCAACCATAGTTAGTTTTAAGATGCTCATTTATTTTTAAGAATCTTACTTGTTGTTCTTGAGGCGAATTTAAGTATTTTATATGTTCTAGTTCGTCTGCACTCCCTTGTTTAGGAACCTTAACTGTAGGATAATTATCATACTTATTTACTTTATTAAACTTCATAGTACCATCAAAAAGTTCTTTATCAGGTATTTTACTATATTCCCCTAAAATACGATCAGCGTCTTCTGCATTATCTGCTTTTAAAAACCTGTTATTTATATCTTCCATCTGGGACTTATACTTTTTTAACCCTCTTTGAAAATTAGGTTTTTGACTAAGTTTATACATTGCTGATGCTTCATCAAATTTTCCTGAAGGACTAAGAAGATGTTTAACCTCATGATCAATACCACTGTATTTAGTTGGATTTAATCCTCCCATAAAACCTTGCTTTCCAAGAGGAGTTTGAGATAATTTAAAATTATTTGTTACACTTGGGTTTGATATGTTTATTTGCCCAGCTTTATCAAAAGGAGTTAGTCTGTGCCTATATGATCCCCCAACCTCTGGACCACCAAAAAACTTTTGAGGTTTAAAATTTATAGGTGTGTTATTTAATTCTGTTATATATGAATTAGTTTGCGCTTTAATGTTCTCTACAGATTCCCCTGTGTTAGCACTTCTTTTATTAATATATTCTTGACTTTTTATGTAGTCTATATTCTTTTGTTTAATATCCTCTATCTTAGCTAATTCTTTTTTTGAGGGTGTATAGTCTCTGTTTTCAATATTTAATTTATCATTGGTAGTTTTCTCTTCTAAAAGTCTTTTAGTCTCTTTAGTTTTTGCTACCCCCTTTTTATGAATGTTAATATTTCTAGCTGTTTTAATATTTTTAACACCTTTAAGAGCTGCGGGGACTACTGGTAAAGCCCCTAAAGTATTTAATGCTCCAGACATATAGTTTCCATCTTTAAAATCTGAAGCTGCGTATTGGCCACTTTCTACCCATGATGCTGGGTTAACCATTCCAAGTGCAAAGGCATCAAAATTATTTTCTCCTCTCCCTATATACCCAGGATTAACATCTTCACCTCTAACAGACCTTCCAAATGCAGCTAAAGGATTAGCTCCTACATTAATAATTTTATCAAAAGTACTTGGCTTAGGTTCTGATGGGTACAGTGAACCATTCGTACTACCAAATTGATCTGTCTGCGCTTCTTCTTCTTCTATTTGTAAATTATTAGGGGGCCTATATACACTTGTAGAAGAAGCTTCTGCAGGTATATAATCATGTGGACCTCCATGTGGATATTTTTGTACAAATCCACCTTTTTGATAATTATCTTTCCAATTTCCTTTTCTAGCGAAATTAGACATTTCTTCTTTAGTATTGAAATTATATAACTCACCACTTTTCTTTGCTTCGTTATATCCACCTTTAAACCAATCACCCCCCTCATCTTGAAATATTGTTGGCCAAGCTGTGTTTTTATTATCATCAGCCATTAGATGCGTTGACTCATGTTGCCCTTCATACATAGGTGTATTTGAAAACTGTTGTGTATTTCTAACAGGATCATTAATGACTGCTGTCTTATTTACTACATAAGTACTACCATCTCTAGATTTTACTCCTCCTTTTTTTAAGATTTGTGGTTCTGCTGATCCTGTTGGAAGATCTTGAATTTGTGGGGCTGAATTATCAAAACTATTTACTAATGAATTTGAACCTGTTTCAGGAGTTTGCATACTTACATTAGAAACAGGTTGAGGTGTTTGCTCAGGAATATTTACAGGTTGAGGTTGAGCTTGCTGTTGTGGTTGCTCAGTCTGTGGAGTAGCAGGCATAGCATTTCCTCTAAGAGCTGCAATTATATCACCGTTCTCAGAATTTTTTACTTGATCTAATATTGCCCTTCTATCTTGGTTTGTTAGCATTAGCTTTAGCTATGTCTTGTTTACTTTTTATATCTTCTCTTTTGATTTGATTAGAATCTTGATCGTTCTGAGTTTTAAGTTCAAGTTCTTGCTCTTTTAAACTTAATTCTTGTTTTTTAAGTTCAAATTCTTGGATCATTTTTTCTAAATTTAACGTGTTTCCGTCTGTGTTATCTTTCGATTCCGCATTTATTAAAGCAATCTCAATATCTTTCTGCCTATCTTTTTCTCTTTCAATGTTCTCAGTATCTTGTTTTAGTGCCTCCACTTCCATTTGCTGTTCTTGCATTTGCTGTTGAGCCTCTTGTTGAGCTTGTTCTAATTCAGCGTTTGCTCTATCTGCTTTCTTAAGATTTTTCTTAATTTCAGTGAAGCTATCTGAATCTAACATTTCAGCTATATCTCCTGGCTTAGCACCGTTCTGCATCATAGCTTGTGTTAACCCTTTAATATTTTCCAATTTCTCTTGATCTTTACCAGCGTCAGAAACAAATATACCATAGTTACTTTCCATGTGCTCCATACTATCTACATCTAAGAAATCTGTAGTACCGTCAGGCATTACAAACATTCCTTTCTTACCTGTTAACCAAGCTTCTTTAGAATAGTCTAATAATGCTTGGAAATCTCTTTGCTCCATTCTCTCAAACTTTCTAAATAGATCTTCTGTAATATGTGATGATTGTAATATAGCTTGTTGTGAAGATGCTTTACCCTCATAAGCTCCAATTTCACCTTGTCTCTGTCTACTTACCCCAGATATTTTTTCCCACTCTATTAAAATAGAATCTAATAACTGTATGTATTGTCCTATTGTTTTAATAGACATATCCATAACAGTTTGATGTTGGGGGTTAAGTTGTATACCTTCTTTATTATAATCTACCCATGCAATACCTGTACCTTCAACATAATACATAAATTTATCCATATCCCATTTCTTAGGGATCATATTAATATCAAACTGAGCTATTATATCTTTACTCCTAGCAATAGCTAATTCTAATCTATATTTATATATATTATAATTTAATTGGTAAGGTATTCCTAGTTTAACTAGAGATATATTTGTAGAGTTTGTATCTGAATATCTTCTCCCATTAATAGGTAATTTACATTTTGAAGGATTATCAAGAGACATTCTTTGATTTAAAATAGGATTTATATTTAAATAAAATCTCCCATCTACACGTGTGCCCTCCCAAACTTCATTAACCCACTTCCATTCTAATTTAGCACCTTGCTCTTTTAACTCTGGGGGCATTTTAAATCCGTCTTCTACTTCTACTTCTTCTATAGATTGTGTTTCTGGATCCATATAAGTTAAAAATCCAATTCTTTTTCTAGATTTCCAATAAACATTTACAACTTCAATTAATCTATTTCTAAAAGCGTTAGCATCTGTATTAGATGAATTAGCATGTAAAAAAGAAATATCTCCTTCTGAATGTCTTGGTTCTTCAAGCTCTAATACTTGCTGTTCTGATAAACTATCATAGTATGCATCAATAACTGTAGATGCATGTACGTACTTTCTAACTAATGCCCAATCTCCATCTTCTACAAATTCTAAATCTGGATCTAAATCATAGTCTACGTCTAATGGATTTAATATTGCGTAATACGGTTCTCCATTTCTTACTCCTCTTTGTGTGTATGCTTCACCTGTTACTAGATAGTGAAACCAAGCTTTTTGTATTTTATCGTATACCTCTTGTTCTTGAAATACATAGTTTAAAGTTTTTTGACCTAATTCTGCTCTAGTATCTACATAGTTACTCTCAAACATATCTGAAATATGCTCAGGTAAAGGTATTTCTTGTTCTGGATCTACTCCCATGTCAACACCCTTTTGTTGAACAGCCTGCATAAACCTTTTTTGTAAGTTGTCAGCTATTGCTGCAACTTTTTCTTCCTCTTTTCTAGAGATAGCGTCAGAATTTTGTACTGTAACAGTATAATTGAGAGGTCTTTTAGATTTTTCCCCTAGAAGAAGATCAATTATGGGTTTGATAATGGGGTAATTACGCATTTCGGAAGGGAAATTCTTACGGCTTTTACCGTAAGGTTTTAGTACGTAATTATAATCACCCTCATCAATTACACCGTTATAGTAATCATATAATATTTTGAGATCATTCTTTTGATTCGAATGAGTTGCACCTGAATTAGAAAGATCTATAAATGCTTCTACACATTGTTCTCCCCACTGTTTATTCTTCTTATTAATCGAGAGCTTTTGTCTCGGTATTTTATCGTATCCCATAAGCTACAAATTTAATCAAATTTACCTTTGTTTTTTATTGTAGGGTAAATATTACCCTTGTATTTATAAATATACCACTATAGATAGTCACAGAGCGCATATAAACTATATTTTAAACACAGTTCTTCACCTGTTTCTATCTTACGAAGTGTTTTTAATTTTTTATAATGGTAATCATCGTCTTCTTCTATTAACATACAGTTAGGAGAATCAGAATGATTAATAAAACCCCCTAATGGAGTTCTTATCCAATCGTGCTGAAAATTTGGATCATATATATGTGTAATACCTATAACTACCTCTCCCGGAATATCTTCTTTTGCTAGGATCCCTGCTCCATGTATGTTTGACGGACCTATTGTTAAGTATTCTGGTAGAGGGCTATAAGGTTTTTTTTTGTTTTCATTCATATTAATAATAATTTTGTTGAAACCATTTATCTGTTGCTCTATCTTCTATTATATCTTTTACTTCTGCGTTATATAACTCTCTTGTGTGGTACATACCAATCATAAAGGACATAACGCGGTCAAAATTTCCTTGATGATTGAACTTTATTAATTCTGTAAGCAAAGCAGGATCATAAATTTTATGTAAATTTAATAACTCTTTTCCATTTTCATCTTTACTCCTAACTGTATTTAACCAATCCCTTATATATATCTCACCTTGTCTTTTTCTCCCTTCAGTCATATGCATCCCATATTGACGCTTTACAGTCTTACTTCTTAGTTCTTTTTTATCTAGCATCTCAAATTCTTCTTGTAGTTTATGCATTTTTCTAAATCTTTTTGCATAAGCTATTACTTCTCCTCGATCATTCTCAAATCCAATCTTACATCCATAATAGTCTGCTAACATAAACAAATTTCTGTTATAATCGTCTTGTGTATGAGGTCTTCCTACATATGATGCTACAATTATATCATCTGGTTGAGATAAGTTGTTAGGACGCTTTAATACGTACGCTGATCCTAAAGACATAGAGTCTGCAGATTGATTTTGACCATAGGGATCATGACATATTACATATAAATTCATAGGAACTTGCTGCTCTTGGTTTTTATATGGGGCTTCATACACAACTATAGCTCCTGTTTTATCATCATCCTTTCTATGAGGATATTTAGTAATTGCTTTTAAATCTCCATCAACTTTAAACTTTACTTCTCCTTTTTCATTGTGATATAGTCTCCCTATTGTACCTATTGCTTGGAGATTTCTTGCTTTAACATTATTATATTGTTCTTGCAGTGATGCAATGTCAAATAAGTTAGCTGTTACTTGTAATGTAGCTTCTTGAGGTGAAAAGGGGTGCTCAGCTATATATTGGTCTAATGATTTTGCATCTGCAGCCCCTTTTTTCTTCTCCCTCATTTCTTCTTCATACTCTACAGCTATCTGTTGTAAAGAATTACCTTGATCATCTATAAATCCATCTAAATTCTTTTGTATTGGAATAAAATATCCACATCTTGTACCCATAGCTCCTTCATCCCATATATTTTCATAATCCATACAATCATATGCTGCTGGGTTATAAAATATTTCTTCCATAGCCTCAAAGTCTGATCCTTCTGTACCACCAGTACCAAATGCTACCATCATACCTAATGTTTTAGCGCCTTGCCTCATTGTAGGCATTGTTACCTCCCATGCTTTTAATAATCCTGGGAAAGAACCTGCTTCTTCAAAGAATACTAACTCCCCTGCCTTACCCCTTACCTTATCTGGATTATCTTTTAGTGATACACCAATGATTTGGGACTTCATCCCCATTTCTATCTCTAATCCGTTTACTTTTTTCTTATACCCAGACATTTTATGCATCTCTCTGTCCCTTAACCGAGGTTGAGACCATGCTGTATGATCATCTATAAAAGATAAAAACTCCCAAGCTTTTGAGAGTAGTCCATCACCAATTAAGAACTCTTTAGAAGAGGCAAATACAAAGTTTTTACTATTCCTGACAAAAAAGTAATTTCTAGCAAGCATAGATCCGGCTTTATAAGAATATCCCTTTCTCCTTGCTTTTAATACAATCATATGCTTATTTACAGATCTAGCTTTATCTATTTCATGAAAATATTCAAAGTCACCATCATAAAATCTAGGGAATGTACGCTCACGTCTAGCTTGGAGGGTACCATCTGGCATTAATTCATCTACAGCCCTATCAATAGGACAATAATTTAAGTAAAAATAATGAAAACCAGTAATATCTAACTCATCTATACTATACCCATACATACACCTCTTTTTTTCTTCATCCCAATAATCATAATATTCTCTTGTCCCTGGTAGGGCAGAGGTATAATGACCATTTGTTATAAAGTTAACGGCGGCTGGTCTGATTCTATCTGTGTCTTTAAGCATTTCTCTTTTATTTTAACTAACTCTGTACATTTTTCATACTCCTCAGTATGTGTAAAATGCTCAATAACAATATCTATTATAGAAGGACTTCTGCCATTATCATTCATAGGATCAAAGGGTAAAGGGAAACTTTCAAGCTCTCCGTCGTATAACTCATAGTAAATATCATCTATAGTCTTCTTTTTAGTTATTATCATGTAAGCATTTTCCATTGCTTCGTTATAAAGCGCTATATCTTCTAAAAAATCCATTACACACTATATTTATTTACTTCAATACCCCCTCTATTTGTATTAGACGCCTGAGCTTCTTTTTTAACTATTTCTTCTAGTCTTGTTAATCCATCTACAACTTTCCCCATCTTCTCTAAGTTATTAATTAAATCTTTTGCATGAAAAATTGGTCTTCCATTGTCATCTGCAGTAGTTAAGTCTATATCTCTAAAGTATTTTTCTAATTTTATTATAGACTCTCTTGCTGCTCTTAACAGTCTAACAGCTGAAGTCTCTATTAATTTATCATACTTCTCACAAGCTGATAATACTTTAGGGGAAGGCTCAAAGTTATTATTTTCCCCAAATATACTATTTTTTACTTCAATTACACGCTGTTCCCACTCATATACAGAAAAAGGTGACTTATGATCTATCATAAAGTATACAAAAGCTAGCTCATTTACTTTTAAACTTTTAAACTCTAGTATAGTTAAAGCGTACGCACTAGGGGTAGCTTTATTATCAATTATATGTATTAAATCATCTCTCAGACTCATCTTTCAATTTATTTATATGTTCAACTCTTCTAGGATTTACTGAAAACTTTCCAAAGTATGGTAAACGAACCATCTCAAACTTTCCTTTTTTCATTATCTTCTCTACAAATTTAAACTGATGATTTATAATCTCCTCTACTTTTTGTAAAGGTAAATTATGCTTTGTCGCTAATATCTGTATTATTGCTTTCTTGCTCCAGGCCATTTATTATTTGTTTTTTCCATCGTGTAGGTTTATCTGGACATGTAGTTGTTTTCCATTTAGCTTTGTGTTCTAGCATACACCCGCATAATCCACACCTCATTTGAGGCTTTATTAAGTGCTCACAAGTATTGCATGCTTCTAATCTACCTACATAGTCTTCTGTTGTTACGTTTGGGGCTCCACTAGCTATATATGTTTTTAAATCTCTTGCAAAAGAGCTTATCATATTAAACATAGGGGTAGATTTATTATTATTCATAGAGGTTTATTTTAACAGTTAAAAGATTTCCTTGTGAATCTTGTAGTATTACTATTTCTATGTCTCCTATTTCAAAATAAGAGGGTACTATCTCATCAAATACATCCATTATAATTTATTTATTTTTACTTCTACAGAAGTTGTGTCCGGATTTAAAAAATTATTTAAAGAATACACACTATTGTTTTTAGTTAGTACTCCTTTATCTTTAAACCTCTTTACATAGTTATTTAAAGTATTATAGTCTTTTACTCCTACTACTTTTGCTACTTCTTTTTTATTTTTTACACTACAGAAATTAGGTTCTTTGTTAATAGCTTGAACATCTATAAATGCAGCTAAAATCTGTAACCCTTTTTCTGTTAAATTAAAGATCCCATTCCATAACTGCACATACTTATAAGTAGTATCTATATTAACAGTTATTTTTTTCTTTTTACTGTCTTTGTTTTTTATCATTTTCTAATATTTTAATTAGCCCCTCTTGTGTGCTTAAAGGTTTAGAGTTTTTAAACTTCCTATATTCATCAGGGGCGTATATTAATTTTACTTCTGTAATTAACTTCTCCTCATTGTATTTGACGATCCATCTATTTGAATGATGCATCTTAGTCTTTTTAAGGTGTGTTATGTAACTTATCATTTATTAGTTATTTTAGCTATCCCGTTATTTAATTGAATAATAGATGTTTTAGATTGTTTGTTAAATTCTTCTACATAAGGTTCTATCTCAGAACGACTCACCATAAAAGATAAGAAAACTTGTAGTTCTTTTATAGTCATAAGTACGTCAGCTTCTTTATCTTTTAATAATATCGCTTGATCTAAGAATGCGTGGTAATCACTTAAAGTTATAGTGACAGTTCCTTTTACCATTTACCTAGTACTTGATGTTCTGATATAGTTAAGTATAACTTAAAATCAATCTCTACTATTGCAGCTTCTGCTCTAGGATCTACCATTACAATATCTCCTTTCTCCACAAAACTACAATGTGGGCCAACAGCTAGTGCTTCTAATACGTTTGATTTTTTTGAATTGTGTAATGCAGTAGCGTCATCTAGGATAATACCTGATTCTGTCTCTGTAATTACTGGGTTTGGTAATACTATCCAACTTCCACTTGGTTTAAATTTCATAGTCTATATATTTTTATGCAAATATATAAATTATTCTTTTACAATACCAAATGTTTCTAAAACTATTTTTTAGTTAAGGTAGGTTCTGTACGTATTAAACTAGGGAATCCTTTAAAGCTGGTATCCTCTTGTTTCATGTATTTCCCACAATCACATTTAGATTCAGCTGTGCGCACCTCACCATCAATAACCTTTATAGTTACTGAAGTAAGCTCTTTTGAATTTCCACACGTACACATATATTTAGTCATTGTAATTTGAATATAGTTCTCCCCCTCTGATTTTTTTATTTCAAGTTTGATTTCGTTCTAACAGTGCTCCAATGGACCCAAGGATACTAAGACTGATGTTAATTCATCGCACTTATTACTATGTGAAATGTACCCTAGCTAGAATTTATACTTTAACTCTTTTGTAACTACCGGAGAAAATCTCACTCTTATTTAGAGTTACCAATCCGATGTCTTTTCCCTTTTTTGGTTACCGAGGGATGATATTGTTACGGGGCAAAGATATAAAAACTTTCCTTTAAAAATTAAAAATGTTAAAAAAAATTTTTTACCGGGTTTGTGAGTGTGTTAACCAGCACAATCAAAGACCCCCTCTATACAACG
>TARA_R110000737_G_scaffold75960_3_pt1 | contig 12177 bp, 11 predicted proteins | sample TARA_R110000737 | Tara Oceans TARA_R110000737 (sample SAMEA4398027) | marine metagenome | biome: Polar Biome; feature: [SRF] surface water layer (ENVO:00010504); material: water (ENVO:00002006), including particulate matter (ENVO:01000060) such as... | depth 5 m
ATCTAGATCTGTCTCTGCTCCGTCTTCGGTAACAAAAACCTCACCATGCTGAATGGGGCTCATAGTGCCCGGGTCAACATTAATATAAGGGTCAAGTTTGAGCATGGTAACTTTTAAACCACGTGCTTCGAGAATTGCCGCTAGTGATGCTGCAGCAATACCTTTACCAAGAGACGATACAACGCCGCCAGTAACAAAAATATATCTAGTTGTCATGCGATACCCAGAGTCAGGAAAAACAGAAATTTTGCACTAAATAGATTTGATTTTTGATTAACAAATAAATTTAGTAGGACGGGAAAACATTATACTGAAAAGCCGTGTACACAACAATATGATCCTTGCATCTAGTTGCACAAAATTTAATAGATTCTTTTATATTTAGTACTCAGCAAGTATTTATATGGTAAAAAACGGCGTAAACTGACTTTTCACCTGGTCCTGATAAATAAAAGCAAATCACTATGACTCAACTGCAAAGCGTTTTAGACGCCATCGACACGATTAACAAAGCCGATCTTAACATCACAGTTGTGGACGGTAAAAGCTACCCCAAAGAGTTATTGTACGGTCAATATATGTCAACTTGCCTTGAGCAGTATTGGCCAAATGCCAATGATAACTTAAAAATTGCCGTTCGGGCGCAACACGTAAAGCGCTGGCATTTAAAGCGGACTGACTTTGATCTAGGTAAAAAAGGCTATTTAACTTGGCGTAAAGAACTAGGGGTTTTTCATGGCGCTACCGCTAAAGCCTTGATGCTAGAGTATGGTTATAATGAAGCAGACGCAGAAACAAGCGCGGCGATTATTCGCAAAGAAAAATTAAAATCAAACAGTGACAGCCAAACCTTAGAAGACGTAGCGTGTTTAGTATTTTTACAGTACTACTTTGATGCCTTTGCCGCTAAGCATAAAGAAGAAAAAATCATTCGCATTTTGCAACTAACTTGGCGGAAAATGTCAACTCAAGGTCATGAAATCGCGCTAAACTTATCGTTACCACCACATTTGGCAATACTGGTTGGCAAGGCCTTGGCTTAATGCTAAAACTTTACTTTATACTGTCTTGGGATTACCTTTATTCTCGATTACTTTTTAGTGGCGATTATAAAGTCTTAACTTTTCTCGACCGCTTACTTTTTGTGATGTTACTTTCGGCCAAAGTGCGATCGCACGGCATAATCACGTTGCCATCAGCAATCGGTATGCGCCAAAGAAAAACAAACGGCCAAGCAACCAAAACAACGACTAATACTTGCAAGTATATTGTTGGCAAAATATAACAAGACCATAAAACCGCTACCAGAATAGAACCTAAGGCAATAACTTTTGCACGCTTTGGCATACTTCGCGACTGTTGCCAGTGATATATCATTGGGCCAAAAGTTTTATTATCCAATAACATTTTATGCAGGCGCGGCGAAGACTTGGCAAAACATGCGGCGGCGACCAATAAAAAAGGCGTGGTGGGTAGTAACGGTAAAAAAGCGCCGATAAAAGCTAAAATAACAAAAAAAATCCCGGTTATTTTTAACAACATATAATAGCCTTAATGCTATGTAATAATTGACGGTAATAACGTCTTAAGTGACTTTTTATCACAAAAATCACCTTATAACTGCCAATCATCATAAGAAAAATCTACCGAAGACAGTAACTGTGCTAATTCGCCAGATAAACGCATAGTGGTAATAATTGCACTCATCTCTTTATTGAGCTTACGCCCTTGCTCTGTATTAGGAAATAGCATCTTAACTTCAAATTTTTGGTAAAGTTCTCGTTTAACTGATGACAGTAGGTTTTTATTTGCTCGTAAAAGTGGATCTGTAGAAGAGTCTGCAAAACGATAATTTTAAACAAACGCTTCATTTTCATCCTACATTACGGCCAATTATGGCTAATAATCAAGCACAAGTTATTTCATCGTAAAATTAAGCGACGCCATAACGCCAGCTTACATTTAATGACGATTAGCTTAAGTTGGTCTTTTTAGCTATATTTACTGCGCCTCTTTATTACCACAAAGGTGCGAAAAATCACGGTATTTAGCATTTTATCAAGCCACTAACCAACACTTTAACTGGGTTAAATAGCGACAAAAACTAACATAAGCCAATATAGCTAAACAATAAACATGCACTGCCGCTAGGCACTATTGCACTGACAAGATTACTCATAAAAAGGCTTAGCGTTATTTAACCTGACTACTTTGTCACAGAAAAACCCACAACCGAAACCAATCAACACTTAAATTTATAATTAAAAATAAGTATTTATCATTAGTCCATTGCTTGAACAAAGCTCAATAAATGCTGTTCGTCAATCGGCTTACTCATGTAGTACCCCTGCCCTATATGACAGCCTTCTGCGGTTAATAGCTTCATTTCAAACTCAGTTTCTATGCCTTCAGCAACCACTTCCATACCTAAATTAATACCAATATCTATAATGCTTTTTACTATTGCTTGTGATTTCTTATCTTTGTGAGCATTTTGCACAAAGCTTTTATCAATTTTAAGGTAGTCTATATCAATATCACGTAAATATGAAAATGAAGAGAAACCGGTGCCAAAGTCATCGAGCGACAGTGTAACATTACAAGATTTTAGCTCCGCGATTGTTTTACACACGGCATTAATGTCATCAAGAAAAACAGACTCTGTAAGTTCAAACTCGATAAGTGAGGAGTCAATCGCGTATTTTTCCATCAAGTTAAAAACTTGCGTAGTAAAATTGGGATCTGAAAAATCGACTGCCGATATATTGACCGATATTGGAATGTCGTTTAGTACTGTGCCTTGCCATGAGTTAAGGGTTTGGCAAGTTTTTTCTATCACCCAATGGGTAATTTCGCGTATGAGACCATTTTTTTCTGCTGCCAAAATAAAATCATCGGGGTAAATAAGTTTATCTGGTTCTTTCTGCCATCTAATAAGTGCTTCAACACCACATACTTGGTTATTTATTAAAGATATTTTTGGCTGAAAATGCAATACAAACTCTTCGTTCTTTATCGCTTCACGTAATTGACTTTCAAGCAAAACACTATCAAGAGCTAATTTCTCTAACTTATCGTCAAAGAAATGATACATATTTTTACCGGATCTTTTTGCCTGATACATTGCCATATCAGCTTTACGAATTAGCTCTTCGGCCTCGTCAGAATCATCAGGATAAATACTCACCCCAATACTACAAGACATATGGTACTTTTTGTCCTTGATCAGAAAAGGGACTTCACATAAGGCTAAGATGCGTTCATTAATTGGCGCAATATCTGTCACGTCATTAATATCTTCAATAATGACAACAAATTCATCTCCGCCCAATCGCCCGACAATATCACCTTGTTTTAAGGCTGATTGTATACGATTAGCAAATTCGATCAGGTATAAATCACCTTGATGATGTCCGGCGGTATCATTAATTTTTTTGAAGTCATCCAGATCAATAAATAACACCCCTATTTTAGAGTGATGTCGATTAGACAAACTAATGGCGTGGTTAAGCGCAGCCAGTAACATAGATCTATTAGGTAAATTTGTTAGCGTGTCATGATTTGCCCGATGCTTTAATAATTGCTCATTTTTACGAATATCCGTGATATCTCTGCAGCACCATACTCGGCCAATAAAGTCATCATCGACAACTTCTGGCACCGAGAAAAATTCGAAGTGCTTGTGATTAACGGTATCAAAAAAACCATGAATATGGGCGAGTTTATTGTGCCTTATTTCATCAATATCAACATTGAACGTGTCTACATCAGCAATCCTTGCCATAAATAAATCACAGGTTAGCAGGTCACTTTTTTTAAAATCTTCAAGCGATATATCGAGAAAATCCAGTGCTGATTGATTCATTTTTTCGATGATATTATCATTAGTAAAACTAAAGACCGCTTCAGTACAAGCATCAAAAAGGGCATTTTGTTTCGCTAATATTTTTTCTAAATTATGCTGATGTTCTTTGTTTTCAAGCAAGTTGGTTTTCAAGCTTGTATTGATGTCATTGAGTTCTTCGGACGATATCATCAATGTCCGTTCCATAAATTCGCGTTCTTCTTGCTGTTGTCGAAAAATATCTTCTACATCTGTGATAAAGCCTTTCACATCTGCATTGTCACTCAACTCAGATAAATGTCTTTTTATTAGACGATTTAATAATCTATTCATCGGTTTCACATAGTGTTGTAATCGTCATGGTTTGATTATGAAGTGCACATATGTTGCTATTAACCATGGGAGAAAGCTCACCATAGGAGTAAAAGCCAGCATATGTCCAGTCTTCACCGATGATATCTTTAACCACCTCTAACTCTTCTTCAGTATATTTATCTAAAACAAGTCGCCGACCAACACAACTGATCAATAGTGCCAGTCCAGTTTTTGAGGTTGACTTTAAATTGTCCAATGCCTCAACTGCGGCGAGCTCGGCACCGTCAATCAAGTTACCTGCGTTAGCTCGCATTAACTGCACCGTAGCTCCTTCAGGTACGTCGCCAGCAAATATCATTGACCCGTCAGCTTCATTTATATTAAGTATGGTTCGGGTTATTAAATTGTCACCGATCTTGAGAACTAAGGGAAACAATAAGGCCGACGAGGGTAATTGTTCAGCATGAGGTCCGAGGTACTTTTTATATAGCTCTAATGCTGGCTTGCCATCTAATTCATACAAAATATTACTTTGCGATTTAGTGATAGTTCTATCAGGACCAAAAGCATTCCAACCACCAATACAACCATGACCAAAGCTTAACTTTTCACCATAAAAGCCAATAACAAGAATATTACCGGTATCAAGGTTATCGTTGTGCCAAACAATGGTCTCCGAAAATTGGGTGCCGTCACCGGCAAGTCCGCCAGAAATTAAGACATTATCAGGCAAATGTTCTTGCAGGCCATTTACCAGCTCAGTGCCATTGATTTGATGCCCATCTGAAAGCACAATCGCGTACCTTAGGCCTTTATGCTCGAGTTGCTTTGCTAATTTTTCTGCCACCGCTTGAGTTGAGCTGTGGGTTATATTACTGCTGACAACCGCCAAGCTTGAGTGTGCTAAGTCAATAGCGGTTAAACACAAACTTTCATCATAGATTTTTGTTCCGGCAACTTCTCCTGCGGTTGTACAGCCAACAATTTGTGCAGCAGGAAAGTGAGCCTTAATCTCAGACATGAGGTTACTGTCTTTAGCATAGTTCCGATTACCAAAGAGTAAAACAAGTTCAGCACTGTCCATAGTCTCGATAGACTTTGCCCATTTACCATCTATGTAAACGTTTTGTTGTGTTCTCATCTACTTCCCCCCTTACTACTTCATATAATAAGTGTATAGAAAAATTCGCTGACCATCTAACGAAATATTGACGATAGGTTTATTTTTCATCGCACGCTATTTTAATAACTGATAATGGCCATTTGCAGCTTATGGCCAATGTAGCTGCGCGCTCATGGCTTAATTTAAGTGCCAACCTTGACTGTTCACACATTAGCACCTAAAAATTAAAACATTATCTATTAATAACTTAGAAAAATTTCATCTCCTATTAAGGTAATGGTTAAAGTATAGACCTAAGCCATTACATAACCAAACTTACAAATTTTTTCAGAAAACAACATAACACCGACCGTTTTAAAACTAATATAATAATGCGATTGTCGGTCTTATTTTCCAGCATAATTTTCAATCATAGTGCTTAATTTTAGCCATCGTTTTTAGCAATATATAGTGTATGGCTAGTCATTGGCTCTATCGCTCAGTATTCCAACTAAATAAATAGGCACCTAAGGTTAAAAATACTGCGATCATGATCATTAAAATAGTCACGTGATAGCTAATATCCGCTAATGTCGCTCCTTCAGTGATAATTTTACGGGCACCTGCAACTAAGTGTGTCAAGGGTAAAAAATCAGCAAATACTTTCACCGCATTTGGCGCGCCTTCTAAGCTAAACCATACACCTGATAACAACATCATTGGCCATGAACTCAAATTTAATAGCCCGCCAATTAATTCTTCACTTTTACTGCGACTGGCAACTAATAAACCTAAAGTGATCAAGCTAAAGGCCCCTAAAATGGCAATAACAAATAAATCAAAATAACTACCTAACATGTAGAAATCAAAAATCAGGTTACAGCCAATATAAACCACTGATGATAAAAACATGACAATAAATAACCGTGAAAATAACTGTGCTGAAACAAACTCTAATGCTGACAGTGGTGTGGCTTTTAAGCGCTTTAATACCGCATTTTTACGATAACGCACGATGACATAGCCCACACCAAACAAGCAGCTAAACATCATATTCATGCCTAAAATCCCAGGTAACACCCAGTCAACATAACGAATTTGTTTACCTTGAGTTTCAATACGCAGGTAATTTTTATGATCATTTAAAAATATTTTCTCCACCAAGTAACTGTTAGGTGCCCCTTGATTAACCCAATACTGTTGAGCATTAAAATTAACTAACAAGTCAATGCTGTGTTGCTCTAATTTAACTTTCGCTATCGCGGTATCTTGGTAATCAATAAAACTAATAAACTTGGTTTCTAGAAAACTTGATTGGCTTTGCGCTAAATTTAACACCCCGACTTTATAAACCGGACGACCATCACCAGAAAAAACAAACGATAAGCCGACTAACATTAATATCGGAAAAAGTAAATTCCAGCCCAATGACGAACGATCACGAAAAAATTCAATATTTCGTGCTTTGAACACGGCAAAAAAACGTGAAAAGTTAATCATCTTAATCCCTCAATGAATGACCGGTAAGTTTTAAAAATAAGTCATCCAAATTGGGCGACTTTACATGTAAACCTGCAAGCGACACTTTTTTAGCTAGTAGCAGTGCTATCGTGGCTTCAACATCAGTGGTGGTAATTTCTACCTGTTGCTCATGCACATGCCAGTTTGACTGCAGACAAAGTTCATCAGGCACTTGCTCTGCCGGCAAATAAATAAATACTTCATCAAAATGTTGATTAAGTAATTGCCTTGGCGTGCCGCGAGCAATCACTTGACCATGGTCCATAATCAACACGTCATCACACAATTGCTGCGCTTCATCCATATAATGTGTCGTTAACACTACGGTTTTATTGCGCGCTTTAATGTTTTTAATCAACTGCCAGAAATTTCGTCTGGCTTGTGGGTCAAGGCCTGTTGTCGGCTCATCCAGAAAAACAATATCGGGGTCATTAATTAATGCTAAAGCCAGCAAAAGTCGCTGTCGCTGCCCGCCTGATAACAAACGGTTATCACGATTTAAAAACTCACTTAAATCACATAGTTCAATTAACTCATGATGTGGCACAGTATGTTGATAAAAAGAGGTAAATAGATTTAAGGTTTCTTTAACGGTGAGAAAGTCTTGTAAGGCGGTATGTTGAAATTGAATACCAATTTTTTGCGACATTGATCCATCGATGGGCTTGCCATAATAAAACACTTGGCCCTTTGTCGCTTTAATAATCCCTTCCATGATTTCTATGGCGGTAGTTTTCCCAGCTCCATTTGGCCCAAGCAGACCAAAGCAATGACCTTTTTGAATAGAAAAGTTGATGTTGTCTACCGCGACAATATCTTTATAACTTTTGGTTAAATTCTCAACACGAATAACTTCTTGCATAGCACACCTCATGATAGCTAGAACACATTCTAACGGCTCATTAAAAAGATTCATACCAGAACAATCAACCACCCTAAACGATAGTAATTATCATTTGCATTAGTGGTGGTTTTCAATTATTGTTTTAGCTGCCTATTTTAGTCAAAAATAATAAGGAATAATGATGGGGTTTAGACAAGTAAATGACGGTTGTAATGGTAGAGCCCAAGTAGAAATATCAACAGCATTGTTAGCACAATTAATCACCTCTGGCGCATTAACGGGCAATGATTTCAGGTGCTTGGACAACAATGCCCGTCAAACCTTATGGTTGTCTTTGCTAAACTTAAGTACTAATTTTAGTGGCGTGAAGTAATATAACTTATCAAGTGCTGATTTAACGCTTTTTTACCGGTAAATCCAAATTGCTGACAAACGCTTTCTATGCTGTGTTTTTGCAAAATCCGTGCAAGTAGCGGCAATACTTCAGGCTCAAACTTTTCAGTACAATGTGTTAATAGCCATTGGTGTAGTGCATAAACACAGCTGCTAAATTGCCGATGACCGGCAGTAAAATCGTTAACGCTTTGTAAAACATCAGGGGTAAGTGCTAACGCTTTTAATTCCATATTACCATTAAGTAACTGCCAAACTAATTTTACTGGTAAGCGCTTAAACTCATCGGTTAGCCAATAATCAAATTGTTGATAAAAGCGCTGAGCCATCACCTGCTGCAATTGGCTGGCATTCGGCGTTAATGCTTTAGTCACTAAACAAGAATGTTCTCCACTGGCTTTGTCTTTATTAAATCCAACTCGGGCCACACTAAAGCCAGTTTGTTGCCAAAACTTAAGTAAGGTCGAATTAGCCGCAAAACTAGCGCCAATAAAATCTATACCTTGCGCAGTGATTTGCTGTTCAATACAGCTCAAAAAGTGCTTGCCTAAGCCTTGCCCTTGAAATTGTGGATGGATGGCGATACGCATGACACGTTGATAACTATAATTAAAACTTTCTTTAATACCACAATGCATGAGTAATGACTGCGGTAAAAACTGATCGCGCAAGCGACGCTGATTTGCACAGACAAGCTCAACAAGCTTTGCATCTGCATGGCCTTCTCGCATTAGCATAACAACACCTAAAATATCATCCTGGCGTTTAAGAACGAACAATGAAATGGCATTATTATTTAAGAGTAATTGCACATCGCTTGGTGATGTTTGATAGTGAGCTGTAACTAATACAGCAAAAACTTGTTGTAAAAGTGCTTCGTTTAGCAGCAATTGTGCCGCGCTAATCAGCTCAACCTTGAAATTATTTTGTCCGAGTACAGCCATTTTCTCTTGGGCTTTATCAAGCTCATTAGCAGCGTCATTCAACGCTAAAAAGCTGTCTTTATAGTTTGGTAATTTCGCGTTTAACAAGCAACTCGCAAAAACGAATTGCTCAAGCGGATCATCACTGGCCCAACGAATAGCCTCATTAATGTGCATGTTGCGCCAATTTGGCATCAAACGCTGTAAAATCTGACGAAATTTGATACTAAAACCGCGTCCTGCGCCCTCATAACCATGAATAGTACTGGCAAATATTAAACGATGATAATGGCTAAGCAATTGTTGCAAAAGATAAACCGGAATTGCCGCGGCTTCATCAACCATCAAAACATTAGCCTCAGATTGCTCTTTTAACAGCACGTCGATGGGATAGAAAACAATGCTGCCATTAGGGTGTTCAACATGAGTTGCTTGCAGCTTCGCATCAGGTAAATACTGCTCAACTTGATGAAAAAACACCTTAAGCGCTTGTTGGCTGGCTGCGGTGATAATGATTTTTAACGGTTGCTTAGCATTATTCAACATCTGACACGCCGCAAGGGCTAATGCTGATGATTTGCCTCGACCGCGATCTGCGGTAAGTACCAAAGGCCTATCTCTATGACCCGATAATACTTTTAGCATCGCCTCGACCGCTAAAGCTTGTTCTTGAGTAATACAACCGTACGGCAGACTTGTTGCATGATAATTTGGCGATAATTGTCCATTGTTAAGCGTGCTATTTTTCGCTATTTCTGCTTTATTTAAAGACAAAAAATCAGGTAGTTCTGTTGCTTTTTGGCTAATTAAATAACTATTTCCAGCCGTTAATTGCCTGATAAAACGCTGAAGAAAATTGTCTGTCGATTGGCTATGATTAAGTTGTTCTATCTGCGCTGGCTTCAGTAAAAGTATAAAAATGCCACCGGCAACTAAAGTGCCCGAAAGTGCCGCAAAGGCATCAGCATTAAAAGCACTGGTTAGATGCTCGGTATTATTTTGCGCGCAGAACACAATAAGCTTTTGCTCAGTACCTAAATACTGGCGATAGTTTTTTCGATTAACTGAAATGAGCTGATTAGCATAACGGCCAATGGCAATATCACCATATACAAGCGCTTGTTTTTGCAAGCTGGCGTTAGGTACTTTGGCTGTTAAAAATAAGGCTAAACTTGTTTCAAGCTGCTGCGCAGTCCAAGCTTCATCACCCACTAAAACCACTAGACTACGCCAACGCTTAGCTTTTGTTAGTTGCTGTAACTGCTTACACCAGCGTGAAAACTTCTCATTCAACATTAAATTCAACCTTAAAAAACATCTTGGCTAACACCAACAGCTGCAAGTCTATCAGAGCCCTAATCAAAGCTAAATAACTGCTCTGCGCTAAATCAGGATATAAAATCAACCGCTAATACTTTTCAGCAGTATTTTTCTTGAAATGAAAAAATAATTAGTTGAAAATCCGCCATTAGTTGCCTATGTTCAAGCTATTAATCCTCATATGTGTACTGAGGTTATAGGTAGTTATTTTTAAGGTTTCGGCCATTAAAAATACTGAACAACATTGGCAGCATTAGTAACTATTTATTGTAATTGCAGCAGGCCCTGTAAAAGCCGTAGGTATAAAAATGAATAATTATTTAAAAGATTACACGACCCCAACAGTAGAACCCAAAAATTATGACCAAGATTTGCCTAAAGGCGATAAGGCAAACCATAACAGTGAAGTTAGACGACGCATTGACGATTTATTAGAACAAAAGCGACTGAAAGCTTTACTAGACGATGCTGATGATTGGGACTTCTGATCATTGACCTTACTCACAGCTAAATAGTAGTGGTTTAATTAACGCCTAAGCTTCGATACAATCAGCTAAAATTATCAGCAAATGTTTTACTGGTAACGATTTGTTTATTATAAAAAACTGCTATCATTAAGCTAATATTTACACCACTAAATTACCTACAACATGACGTTATTTGAAAAATTGCGCTGCTTATTCACTTTTGGCCAGGGCGTAGCTCTACCATTACCTGCCATTGATGAAAACGCAAACCCCTTATCATTATTTAAACTGTGGTTTGATGAAGCAAGTAAAGCCGGTATTTTACTGCCTGAGGCAATGTCAGTAAGTAGTGTTGGCCTAGACGGTCAACCAAGCTGTCGTATGGTATTATTAAAAGAATTTAACCACGATGGTTTTATTTTCTATACCAATTACAGTAGTAGAAAGAGCCAAGAACTGAATAACAATGATAAGGTCGCGTTGTTATTTCATTGGAATGTCTTACAACGCCAAATTCGCATTGAGGGTATTGTTGAAAAAGTCAGTACTGAGCAATCAGCAAAATATTTTCATAGCCGAGGTCGAGGTAGCCAAATTGGTGCTTGGGCATCTAAACAAAGTAGTAAAATTCAAACCGAAACTGAACTCGCTGACAGCGTCGCCTACTACACGAAAAAATTTGCCGGTAAAGAAATACCCTTACCAGAATTTTGGGGCGGCTGGCGGGTAAAACCAAACTATATAGAGTTTTGGCAAGGCAGAGCAAGCCGCTTACATGACCGTGTTTGTTTTGAAAAGCAAACCAGCCAATGGCAAAATTTCAAGTTACAGCCTTAAACATTTTAATATTTATAGCTCAGTAGTTAACTATTAAGCTATAAATACGATAAAACACTTGTGTGCTTTGTCCGGTAAATATATTGTTTATTTAATAAAAACACTTTGGAGGCTATGTGGGGAAATTAATGCGTTTAGCTGTTATAACAATTATTTACCTCTTCATCTTATCTAGTCACCTGAGTTACGCACAAGAGCTAAAGGTTGGCATTGAACCATTCCCACCATTAATTAATGAAGATGGCAGTGGTTTAGTGCTCGACATGCTAAGCACGTTAACCGCTGAGACAGATCTTAACTTTAATTTTCAGATCATGACCTATGCCAGAGCTAAAAAAGAACTAAAAAGTGAACGACTACAACTTATTGGTTTAACGCCTTTTCAATTAGAAACAAAAAAATTCTACCAATACGGCTTAGAACTTGATTGGCATATTGACACTTGTGTAGACTTTGTTGCTTTAAATGATCGTTACTTTGATGTCGAAAAATTGCCTGACGGTAGTATTGGTACACTCTTAGGTAATGCAGAATTTTTTGCCGAAATCATCAATGTTTCCGTGGATAAGTTTGTTGAAGTAAGCAGCTTAGAACAGTTAGTTAAAATGTTA
>TARA_R110000737_G_scaffold982_3_pt1 | contig 12171 bp, 10 predicted proteins | sample TARA_R110000737 | Tara Oceans TARA_R110000737 (sample SAMEA4398027) | marine metagenome | biome: Polar Biome; feature: [SRF] surface water layer (ENVO:00010504); material: water (ENVO:00002006), including particulate matter (ENVO:01000060) such as... | depth 5 m
GCGTAACTTTTAATATTATTGTTCTAGGGTTAGCTTAGCTGATTATGCCTTTAGAAAGAATACTTTTAGGTGATAAATATTATTAAAGGGTCATTAATTTTATTTTTCTTTTCTTTCTGTTATCTACCTGTAGCACTTCAATATGTCGGTTTCAGCGAGTAGAAAAAGGGTTAGCAACAAGGCATTTATTGCAGAGAATAGTGTTTTACGGTAACGGCTCCTGCGTAGCTCTAATAAGCCAAGTCGATATGAAAATATTATCAAAATCAATAAAACTCGATATCAACCGTGTTCGGTTTGCCGGCAAGGAGCTGAACTAGAAAGTAAGTTCCACCTTGCATACGTGACTGGCTATACTTAGGTTTTTTCTGAACAAAACCTGTGCAGTTCATGGATGGATGTAGGAAGCTTAGAGTAACGCAGGAGCCGTTACCGAGAATAACCATGACCTAAGTATCGCGCCTTGATATGATTCCCTGGTTTAACTCTGAAACTGCACCTTGAAGTGGAACAGGTATATAACTACACACTTGGTTACGACCATTAGCTTTTGCTTGGTACATCGCTATATCAGCGGCGTGCAATAAACTGTCGAAATTTTCACGCATGTCGTTAATACTTGCAAGACCAATACTAACAGTGACCTCGATAGTATTATTTTTATTTCCCTTGCTATTATCTTGCACTTTTTCCCGTATACGCTCGGCAATTGCCCTTGCTTGTTCAATATTAGCATCGGGTAAAATAGCGGCAAATTCTTCACCCCCGATTCGCGCTAAAAAGTCTCGCGACCTCATGGTTTCACTAGCTAATGCAGCAACATGGCAAATAACTTTATCGCCAACATCATGACCAAAACTATCATTGACACTTTTAAAATGATCTATATCTAACATCAGTACACTGAGTTCGCCATTCGCCAATAGTGCTTGTTCCATATAGCTGTAGCCAGTATCAAAAAACGCCCGTCGATTCGCCAATAACGTTAAGCTGTCGGTTTTAACCAGTAATTTTAATGCTCTGCGAATTTTAAATTGTCGTAATATTAACAAAAGAAACACTAATGCTGCCGCAAGGAAAATTGCAATATTGCGATACTGGGCAAATTGCGCTGATTCCGCACGCGCAAGTGCATAACGCTTAATTTGATTGCCATGGGTAAGCAGCTCATTCTCTTCACGCTTCCTTTCGATATTGTATTTTTCATCTAAACGTTTAACACGTAACTCTTTTTGCTGTTCTAAATATGAAAAATACTTTTTAATGTACTTTTTCTTACTATCAAAGGCTTTTTTATCTGCACCCTGACGCTCATAAATACTTGCAAGTGTTAAATAAGTATCGGCAAATAATGGCGCGTCTAATTGCTTTTTAGCGAGCGATGGTTCAAGTTTGATCGCTTTATTGAGCCAATTAATGACTTTATTTTCTTGGCCTTTAACATTGGCAATATTGGCACGAACAACATATAACAGGTATTGCTCAGCTTGATTCAACGATAGCCCTGATGCTTGTAACGCCAGTAATTTAACTTGTGCTGTAGCTTTATCGTGCTCACTTAAGGATTTTAACGATAATATTTCACCATTTAGCGTAAAAACACCTTCTGAATTTTGCGACGCAGAAAGCGCACTATCTGATTTTTTGAACACCTGTTGCTGACCAATAATTTCATCTGCATTTGCCGATATACCGACAAACATTAACAGTACGTATAAAGCGGCGACGCATGCTGTGCAATATTTATTCTTCATAACTAACCTTATTGCGGCCAGATTTTTTTGCTTTTAATAATTGCTCATCAGCTGCTTTTAATAAGGCAGTAAAGTCCGCATAGTTGTTTTGCTCAAAAGTCGCAATACCAATACTTACGGTTAATTGCTTTATTTGTTGGGTTTGCCATTTGGCAGACTCAATACTTTTTCGCAGTCTTTGCGCTACATTGAGCGCTTCATGGCACCCAGTATTTGGCAGTAATGCGATAAATTCTTCGCCACCAAAGCGGCCAAAAGCATCACTCGCTCGCATTAAATTTTGACCATGACTAGCTATTTCTTTTAACGCTTCATCACCAATACTATGGCCAAATTGGTCATTGATTTTTTTAAAAAAATCAATATCTATTATATAAAGACTAAATACTTGTTTGCGCTCTTTTGCGATCGAATAGTATTTTTCACCTAACTGAAGTAATCGACGTCGATTAATCACGCCGGTTAAACTATCTGTTCGAGTTACGCGAATTAAACTCCTTTGCCCTTTAATAACACGATATAGAAACCATACTAATACCAAGATACTGATGGCCAAGACCACAACCAGTATCTGACGACTACTCGCATCATGTGTCATTTGCTGAAGTTGTAAATTATGTAAACGTTGCTTTTTTTCTAAGATATTTTTTTGTCGTTGCGCGGTTTCGCTTTCATACTGCAACCTCAGCTCATCTATTTCTGAAGTTTCACGCGCCTGTTGATGCGCTATAGATTTGATAAAGTGTTGCGCTTGAATTTCGTAGGCTTTGTGGTAATGACCTAATTCATAATGAATTTTTGCGCTTAGAAATAGAATGTTTAGCTCACTACCATCATAAATATCACTGGCTTTAAGTGCTAGTAACGTTTGCGCTTGTTCAAGGTTAACTAATGCTTCCTGATAACGCGCCATTTTCTCTAAAATATAAGCTTTATCGATAGTATATTGCAGCTTTACATAGTGTTGCTCTACTTCTTTAACATACTCACCCGCCAGCATGATATATCGATAGGCATTTTCGCTATCGCCACCATCATTATTTATCAGGGCCCACGCTAAATTTCGGTAGATGCTAGCAATAACCTCATTACTGGTACTTTGCTGAATTTCATTTTCTAATACTCGGTAAGCCGCAATAGCTTGGTCATAACGTTTTTGGTTAGAGTGGTTGATAGCAACATTCTGTAAACTATTGAGCGCATAATTATCTTTGCCCGATTTTTTATAATACTCATATGAGCGTTGAAAATAATCATTTGCTTGTTTTTCTTCACCCAAATAACCATATAAAATGCCCAGTTCACTGCTGACATCACCTAATAGTGCATCATCCCCTACGGCATTTGCCAATTCCAATGCTTGGTTAAGCGTAATTAACGACTGCTTATAGTCTTTTCTTAAATAGAATATCGCACCGATATTTATCAGACCTTGTGCGGTTAACTCCTGATTATTCATGGAGCGGGCTACGTCTAAACCATTTTGATAAAATTGAAATGCATCGTCAAAATCACCAAGATTCTCCAGCGAATAACCTTTGGTGTATGCAAGCTTGGCAATAAAAACACTCGGGTTATTCATTTGCTTAGCCAGTTTTAATCCCATTTCTGCTGAAGCCAAGCTCAAACTATAAAGTGCTTGATCGGCATAGGCTGCGGATTGAATACGATAATAATTAACCTGATTAGCAATAGGTTGAGAATTCACGTCCACTTTATGAGTATTTAATAATAATAATGCCGCTTTCGGATCTCGATCATTGAGCTGTTCTGCATGGCTTAAAAAAGTATTAAAGTCACTATCCGTTAGAGACTGCAAGGCATTTAATTTACATGATATTAACAAGAAAAGAAGGAGAATCGGGCCACAATTTTGAAAGGGAAATTTAAACAAGCGTTTTAACAAGCTCCTCGCTCCAATAGCCAATGCGATAATATGCGATCTATAGTATAAAACGAATTTACGTCAATAATAAACTGTTATTTTATTTACAAAAACAACAAATGGTTATATGCCTGAAAAATTATTTATTTAATTTATTTTTCAGTTGCTTGCCAATAGCTCGCTTCAATTTTATGACCATCAAGGTCAATAATAAAGCAACCATAATAAGGAATACCATACTCAGGTCGTGCGCCGGGCTCGCCATTACAGCGTCCGCCCATTGCCAAAGCACAATGATAGAATTCATCAACCTGCTGTTTACTTAACGCGACAAAGCCAAAGTGAACCCCATTACCAGCGTTCGCAGGAGCCTTATCAAAGGGTTGCTGTAGCCAAAACTCTGGATATCCCTTACCGTAAGCAACGGCATGTTCGTATTCGCTCACTAATGCTATACCCAATGTGGCAAGTACTGGCGTATAAAAATATTTTGCACTTACTAGATCATTGGTGCCTACCGACGCATGACAGATACTGCGTAAACCACGATGTTCAATCATGAATTTTCCTTATGAAAGCAAAAAAGGTATAGCGCTTAGGATCTATACCTTTTTAACATTAAGATTAACTACAAGCCTAAACGGCTTAATATTTATCGAGGCCGCGATTTAAGCAATGTAATTGCGATTGATTTTAACGTTGAAAAATCTAAGCTAATTCAACCATATCGCCTTTAGACTGCAGCCAATCTTTACGATCCCCTGCACGCTTTTTAGACAGTAGCATATCCATTAATTCCATGGTTTCAGCGTGCTCATCAACCGTTAATTGCACTAAACGACGTGTATTGGGGTCCATGGTGGTTTCACGTAACTGTAACGGGTTCATTTCACCTAGACCTTTAAAGCGTTGCACGTTAACTTTTCCGCGTTTTTTCTCTGCTTCGATACGATCTAAAATCCCGTCTTTTTCCGCTTCATCTAAGGCGTAAAACACTTCTTTCCCAACATCAACTCGATACAATGGCGGCATAGCAACATAGACATGACCTGCTTGTACTAAAGGTAAAAAATGTTGAGTAAATAATGCACAAAGTAAAGTCGCAATATGTAAACCATCAGAATCAGCATCGGCCAGTATACAAATTTTACCGTAGCGCAGTCCCGACAAATCATCAGTATCAGGGTCAATACCTAACGCGACCGAAATATCATGCACTTCTTGCGACGCTAAGATTTGTCCTGAGTCAACTTCCCAAGTATTTAAAATTTTACCACGCAGCGGCATAATGGCTTGAATTTCTCGGTCTCTTGCTTGTTTTGCACTACCACCCGCTGAATCACCCTCGACTAAAAATAGCTCTGTACGCAAAATATCTTGGCTACCACAGTCGGTTAACTTACCCGGCAAAGCTGGCCCTTGCGTGACCTTTTTTCGAATAATTTTTTTGCTAGCACGCAAGCGACGTTGGGCATTAGAAATACAAAATTCAGCTAATGTTTCCGCAATACTAGTATGTTCGTTTAGCCATAAACTAAATGAGTCTTTTACTACACCAGTAACAAATGCCGCGCATTGGCGTGAAGAGAGTCGCTCTTTAGTCTGGCCAGCAAATTGTGGGTCTTCCATCTTCACCGAAAGGATATAAGAACACTTATCCCATATATCATCAGGTGTTAATTTAACACCACGTGGGATCAAGTTTCTAAATTCACAAAACTCGCGCATTGATTCCAGTAAACCTTGACGTAGTCCGTTAACATGAGTGCCGCCTTGCACCGTGGGAATTAAGTTAACATAGCTTTCACCCACTGATTCTCCACCTCCTGGTAACCAGGTCACTGCCCAATCAGCGGTTTCATGTTGTGAGCTAAAACTGCCAACAAAAGGTTGTTCTGGCAAACTTTCATAACCTTTCACTGACTCTTTTAAATAATCGACTAGGCCATCTTCATAGCACCATTCATATTTTTTATCATCGTTTTTATCATGAAACTTTATCGTCAATCCAGGACAAAGTACGGCTTTCGCTTTTAACAAATGAACTAATCGACGGGCTGAAAAATTAGCTGAATCAAAATAACTAGCATCTGGCCAAAATTTCACCCGAGTACCGGTATTACGACGACCCACTGTGCCGGTTTCTCTTAACTCTTCTACCTTATAGCCACTTTCAAAAGCCATTTCATAGACTTTACCATCGCGCCTAACCGAAACGTCGACACGTGTAGACAATGCATTCACGACTGAGATACCTACGCCGTGTAAGCCTCCGGAAAATTGATAGTTTTTGTTGGAAAATTTACCGCCGGCATGCAGTTTACAAAAAATAAGTTCTACCCCTGATACACCTTCTTCAGGATGAATATCAATCGGCATCCCTCGACCATCATCAATAACTTCGAGTGACTGGTCTTTATCAAGGATCACGGTAATATTTTGTGCATGCCCTGCTAATGCTTCATCAACAGAGTTATCGATAACTTCTTGGCCTAAATGATTAGGACGAGCGGTATCGGTATACATACCTGGACGATGGCGCACCGGGTCAAGGCCACTTAAGACCTCAATGGAGTCGGAATTATATTGTTCGCTCATTTATTTGTTCTGATACTTTTTAGGGACTGTCGATAGTAAATTGAAAAATAACGCTATTTTAGGTAAGGCATTATCATAGTCGATAAAACTATGGTCACCACCTTGCTCTATTGTCAATTCGCAATGACGGTATTTTTCAACGGCTTGTTGGTAATCTAACACTTCATCACCAGTTTGTAACATCACCAAGTAATTATTTTTAGAAATATTTTCCTGTTCGAGTATTTTTAGTTCGACAATGTGCTGCTCTTTTACCTGATAGCACTCAGCCGTGTATGGGTTTATTTGTTCGCCAAGGTAATCTTTAAGTAATTCAAATGGCTTAACCGCAGGATTAATGAGTACGGCTTTCGCTTGATATTTTTCAGCTAAAAATGTGGCAAAATAGCCGCCTAAAGATGAACCCATGAATAACCAAGTTGCACTAGGTGTTAGCGCAATAATACTTTCTAGTTGCGCAATAGCTGCGTTAGGTGAAGACGCTATTTGTGGGCAGTTAAAATTTATTTCTGGATAGTTTTCAGCAAAATATTTCCGTGTGTTCTCGGCTTTCATCGACTGAGGCGACGAGTTAAAGCCATGAATGTACAAGACATTAATCATAATGAATTATTTCCTCTGGGGGGCTTTAAAGGAAAAAGACCTTAGTGGTTATTTGTTCGTTTTCAGCCAAAGTAAATAGTCGATAGCCTGGCGGTTGTCCATTTGATTTTGCCGTTACTGCATTGATATCAAATTGAATTGATGTCGCCGGACAACTGTACAAGTTAATCATCCTCTGAGGTAACTTCAAAGGTAAAGTTAATGCTTGATGAATATGACCGCAGCCAACGGCTTTTATAGAAGGAAAGGCAGTTAAAAACTGGTTGAATTCAGCTTTATTGATTAATCCGTGCTTATCAATAAAAAATCCAGCATCAACCGCGTGATGATGTGTTAATACTAATTGAGATTTAGTGTGGTCAATTACGCTGGCAGCCATATCAAATTGCACTTGACTGATCACGCCAGCAGGCGTTGCGCTTTTACTTTCTAATAACAGTACTTGCCAAAAATCACTTGTTATTATGTTATCGTGACAAAAAGGTGAACATGACAAATAGCGCTTGAGTAACGCGGGGTCATCATGATTTCCTGCAACATAATAAACCGGTGTCGTAATTTCACATGCTTTAAAGGTTTGGACAAAAAGCCGATAAGACGCTTCGGTGTGATCTTGTGTTAAGTCACCTGTAAAAACAATAACATCAACTGATGGCTGTTTTTTAATTGCTAACAGTACTTTTTTTAAATTCTGGTAAACATTCGCGTCGTGATGCCTGCCATTGCTGTCGGCAAATAGGTGGCTATCACTTATTTGCACTAAAGTAAGTTTTTTTGTTGCTAGTTTCTTTGGCTGTAATTTCTGTAACATAACTTTACGAATTTTTCATAATATTGAACTTTGCTTGACCAAATTGTAAACATAATTGTAACCATTCTTTTAAGAAATAGTTTACTTGTTGTTTTTCATCAGGCAAATGCATTTTATCATTGGGGTAATCGTAGCGCGGCTTAATTTGTCTCACATCTTGATTACTGATCACTTCGGCCATGCGAGCGTCATGATATAAGCGAACCACCATTTTTGGACGATATAACTCAGTTAAGTTATAGCCTCGAATATTCGCTTCTTGGCTAATCGTCAATAATGTTGTGTATTTAGTCACTTCGTTTACGGTCACTCGATAACTTAAAAAGTCAGAGATAAAAAAACAGCGCTGTTCCGCTACCTGCTCTTTATCAGCAAGAATGCGCAGTAATAACATGTAATTAACCTCACATAAGGTCATTAATGTCGGTAAGTGGGGGCGATATTTTTTTACAACAACTGACATTTATTTCCCGCTTTTTTGCAGCGTATCAAGATTTAGAGCTAGCCATTGTAGCGCAATAATAGTGGCAGCATTAGCTATCTTTCCTTGGCTAAGTAATTTTTCAGCTGTTTTTCGCGCAACAACATGCACCAAAATATCCTCACCCTCTGTTGCCAAACCGTATATACCTGAAACATTTTCGCTGTCGATAGATGCACAATAAAGGTGAATGCATTCACTCATACCGCCTGAACTTGAAAGATAATCCATCACTTTGGTCACTTGTTCTGGCAATATATCCAAGTTAGCTTCTTCTTTTGCTTCTCTAATAGCGACCTCAAGTGGCAGTTCATTGTCGGAAAACATGCCGGCAACTAACTCTAATTGCCAAGGCCCAGTTTTACTGTCCAAGGCACCTGGTCGAAATTGTTCAATTAATACCACTGAATCGCTGATCGGATCATAAGGGAGTATAGCGACAGCATTACCCCGCTCAAATACCTCTCGTGTTAATACCTCACTGTAACCACCGGCATAAAGTTTATGACGATACTTATATTCATCGAGAGCGAAAAATCCTTGGTATTTTCGTGATTTATCAACTATCTCTACATCCGCTAAATTAAAGCGCAATAAAGGCGCTTTGGTGATACTCATAATATACTCCTTGAAGTAACAGTAAATCCATTAAGTTAGTTCCTACTGTCAAAAGTGCCATAGCAGTTTAGCAAGTAAAATGCTTACAATCGCGCTATTGATTTTGGTAGTGTTCCTACATAAATGTAATTGGCTGTAGCCTGAAATAATACCCCTGTACTTCTTAGGTTTAAAATTTCACTGCGTGATAATAAACACTTTGGAATTGATAGTATTAAGTGATTTTTGCGATACACTAGCACTTAACATTTTGTTACACTAGAATACTTCCGTAAACACTTATTTTATTTAGCTAATTCCTTATTCGCGGTAAGATAGTTACAATTAAAAGATAGGTGCAAATTCATTATTACAGGAATCGCTTCAAGATGAAAAAAACATTAACCGCATTACTTATTGGCCTTGCGTGCGCTGCAAGTAGCTCTTTAGCTAATGCCGAAGACTTATTATCAGTGTATCAACAAGCACAAGCCAGTGATCCGGTTGTTCTTAAAGCCCATGCGCGATATTTAGCAGCGGAAGAAGGTATTGAACAAGCTCGTGCTATTCTTTTACCGCAATTAAGCGCTTCAGCTAGTTACACTGAAAGTGAAGATGAATATCAGGGCAGAGATGCTTTAACGGGTATACCTTCTGGTGATATCTTATCAAGAAATGATGACACCTTACGTTATGGCCTATCGCTAGAAATGCAACTGTATCATCATAATTCTTGGTTACGCATGGATAACGCGAAAAAATTAGCCCATCAAAGTGATATTTCTTATCAAGTCGCTATGCAAGATTTAATAGTCAGAGTAACTGAAGCATACTTTGCTGTGCTTAGTGCAAAAGATGATTTAGAGTTTTCAATTGCCGAAAAAACTGCGATTGAGCGTCAATTAGAACAAACTAAGCAACGATTTTCAGTTGGTTTAACGGCGATTACTGATGTTCATGAAGCGCAAGCACAATATGATAATGCCGTAACCGATGAAATCAGAGCAGAAAACAAGGTTTACAATTCTGAAGAAGCATTGCGCGTTATTACTAATATTTATCCACGTGACTTAAATATTTTAAACACGGAACGTTTTGCCACCTCGCGCCCATTTCCGGATAGTGCAAATGAATGGCAGCAAACGGCTGAAGCGAAAAATTTAGATTTAATCGCCCAAAGAATTAGTGTCGATATCGCCAAAGAAAATATTAACATTGCTCGAGCAGGTCATTATCCAACGTTAAGTTTATCGGGTAGCTATAGCACTACAAATCAAGATAATCAGTTTTCCAGTGGTAGCATTAACAATCCAGCGCTAGATAGCCAATCTATTGGGATATCGTTAGCAGTGCCAATTTATTCTGGTGGCGCAATATCAAGTAGTGTTCGTCAAGCGCAAAGTAATTACGTTGTGGCGAGCCAAGATATGGAGCAGTCACACCGTAACGTAGTACGTAACACTCGTAATGCTTACAATACCGTTATTGCCGCGGTTTCGGCTATCAAGTCATTAGAGCAAGCAGTAGTCAGTGCACAAAGTGCATTAAAAGCAACTGAAGCCGGTTTTGAAGTGGGTACACGTACTATTGTTGATGTTTTAAATAGTACGAGAAACTTGTATAACGCCAAGCGTAATTTATCGTCTACGCGCTATAACTATATTCAAAATGTTTTAGCGCTCAAACGCGCTGGTGGTACCATTACTGAGCAAGACTTAGCCGATATTAACCAAGGGTTAATTGCTGCTAAATAAAAATCAGTTTATGATTCAGCACATATATATTCGGTTTTAATCAATCGCAATAAAGTGAAAAAGCAGCATTAAATGCTGCTTTTTTATGTTCAGGACGAACAGTATGTCGTGATCACATGGATGTGAAAGAACGACGATGTTCAGGACGAACAGTATGTCGTGATCACATGGATGTGAAAGAACAACGATGTTCAGGACGCTCTCAAGCATTCTTGCTTTTGAGGCAATAGCACATCAGATTAATTGCGCCTGCATTACCTTACTGACTGACATCCCCGTAAGAACTTTTGCGTCGCCGAATAACCAGTTTTTTGTTCTAGATAAGAGCTACGTACTCACCTCAGTGTAAAGAAAAGTCAGAAACACTAATCTTTTTGTTTTATCGCGTTAATAATTTTGGTGGTCGAAATGCCATCTTCAAAATTAAGCACTTTCACTTCACCCCCTGCTGCGATAACTTCTTTTCCGCCCGCAATGTCTGCCACTTTATAATCACCACCTTTTACTAAGGTATTGGGTAGTATATTGGCAATTAAGCGCTGTGGGGTATCTTCACTAAAAGGCACCACCCAGTCGACAGCACCTAAACCGGCTAATACCGCCATACGACGCTCAACTGAGTTTACCGGTCGACCAGGGCCTTTTAATCGCGTCACTGAGGCATCATCATTGACCGCGACAATTAAGCGACTACCTAAAGTATTTGCTGTCGTTAAATAAGAAACATGACCGGCATGCAGAATATCAAAACAACCATTAGTCATAACGATAGTCTCACCACGCGCTTGGGCCAGTTTAACAGCGATTTTTAACTGCTCTTCAGACATAACACCAAAACCACTTTCTTGACCTGAGCTTAATTCTGCACTTAATTCTGCTTCGCTCACGGTCGACGTACCCAATTTACCTACGACTATGCCGGCAGCAATATTAGCTAAAGCACTGGCTTGAGTAAATTCAGCTTTTGCCGCTATAGCTAAGGCTAGCGTGGCAATAACTGTGTCGCCAGCACCGGTAACGTCATAAACTTCTTTCGCTTGCGTTGGCAAATGGAACTCTTCTTCGTCATGGCGTAATAAGGTCATACCTTGCTCACTGCGCGTGACTAACATTGCGGTTAGATCTAACTGTTTTAACAGTGCTTGGCCTTTACTGACAATTTCAGCTTCACTTTTACAATGTCCTACTACCGCTTCAAACTCCGCAAGGTTAGGGGTAATTAACGTCGCGCCTCTATAGCGTGAAAAATCTGTGCCTTTTGGGTCAACGAGTACCGGAATATTGTGGGCTTTTGCCACCTTTATTAGCGCTTGAACTTCTGATAATGTGCCTTTGTTATAATCAGACAATAACAAAAGATCATGCTGAGCAACTAAAGCTTCGGTTTGATCAATCAGTGGCTGTTTATCAAGTTCAGCAAATGATTCTTCAAAATCTAAGCGTAACAATTGCTGATTACGGCTTAAAATTCGCAATTTTGTGATAGTTGGGTGATCGGGTGATTGAATAAATTGACAATTAATATTCATTGCTGACAATTGTGTGTGCAATGTAGTTGAGGCTTCATCCTTACCAGTAATACCCAGCAAAGTGACTTGGCCATTTAGCGAAGCAATGTTCAAAGCTACGTTGGCTGCGCCTCCTGGGCGATCTTCATCTTGATGTATTTTAACAATCGGCACAGGTGC
>TARA_R110000737_G_scaffold44451_4_pt1 | contig 12147 bp, 15 predicted proteins | sample TARA_R110000737 | Tara Oceans TARA_R110000737 (sample SAMEA4398027) | marine metagenome | biome: Polar Biome; feature: [SRF] surface water layer (ENVO:00010504); material: water (ENVO:00002006), including particulate matter (ENVO:01000060) such as... | depth 5 m
ATAATGGAGTTCACAAATTTATTATCAAACTAAGGAGAATCTCTTCACCGATTTGCTCTTTTTCTATTTTGTTAAACTCATTAAATCCCCCTAAATAGGATAACCCTAAATGGGGGTTTTTTTGTGGATTACTGCCAATAACTTTCACTTGCTTTGTATTACAATTAGTTCCTAGCTTTGTTTGTCCAGTTAGTCATATCTAAAAATATGGCTACTATTATAAACTTAAAGAAGAAATCATTATCCAAACTTAAAGCGATAGCGGTTACTCATTTTCATAAATTCATAAGAAGGCGAGATCAAGACAAGCCTTGTATTTCGTGTGGAAAATATACACTCCTCCAGGCTGGGCATTTCCATTCAGCAGGATCAAATCCAGTCGTCCGTTTTAATGAAGATAACGTACATGGGCAATGTAAGAAATGCAACTATTTCCTCTCTGGTAATCTACTCCCTTACTCACAGAACCTTATTGACAAAATAGGTCAAGAGCGTTACGACAAACTTACACACGCAGTTCAACTCTCAAAGCAGACTGGCTTCAAGTGGGATAAATTCTATTTGATCGAAATCATAGAAAAATATAAAGCCTTAAACAGATGACTAAAAAAGAAGCCTTTCAATATCTAGCCGACAAATACTACGAAATCCAGGATCTAGTCTACAGCATTGAAATGAAATACTTCCAGAAGAAAGGAGCTTATCATGAAGACGTCACGCAAGATCTGTATTTAAAAATCTACAATGAACTGGAGAAAATAGAAGAGAAACCAGATAAAGTTTTGAAATTCCTAGACCGATTTTACAATGGCAAAACGTTTAATCTATATAAGGTTATTCGAAATATGTACATAGATCTAATCCGAAAGGACAAATTCTACACTCCCCTGGAGGAAACAAAATTTAATGAGAACGAAAAAAAGCAATTCTGTCAACAGCCAGAACTCTTTGAATTAGAGAAAGCTAAAACAATTGAAGATAAGATTGACGACTACGTTGAGACGTTTGTCTGGTTTGATAAAAAACTCTTCAACCTTTTTAGATACGAGTTTAAAACTCACACGACAAACATGAGCGATAAAACAAAACTATCTCAGTCAACTATTTACCGAACCGTCAAGAGGTGCAAGATTAAAATAAACGACAGGCTTAAAAAACAATACTATGAAAAGTAAAGGGCTAGGAGACGACATTGCAAAAATTACAAAAGCAACAGGCATCAAAGCTATAGTCGATAAAGTTTCAGAGGTGACTGGTGTTCCGTGTGGATGTGATGAACGTCAAGAGAAACTAAACAAATGGTTTCCTAAAAAAGGGTTTTTGAGTGAAAGCGAACACGAGTTTCTTGATATGTTTTTTGCAACCTATAATGGAAACTCTTTAAAAAGCATTGAGGAGCGAGACATGATTTACACAATTTATAACAGAGTAAACAAAACTAACGATCAACCGACAAGCTGCTCCTCTTGTTTAAACAGAGTAGTCGAAAACCTAAGAACAAAGTTTAATGAATACTAGGCAAATAATTAAAACATATAAGCTTAGAAAGCATCCAGACAATCCTAGGATCATAAAGGACGACAAGTTTTACAAGCTAGTCGAATCAATTAAAAAGAATCCAGAGTTTCTAGACAAGAAGCCTATTGTTGTCAATGAGGAAATGAAAGTCCTGGCTGGAAACATGAGACTAAGAGCTTTGGAGCATTTAGGTATTAAAGAAGTTTTAATTGACATAGCTGAAGGCTGGTCTGAAGAGAAGCAAAGCAATTTTGTGATTATAGACAACTCGCACTATGGAGAGTGGGATTTTGATATGCTTTCTAATGAATGGAATGCAAAAGATTTGAAAGACTGGGGTGTTGATTTTCCTTCGCCTCTAGATTTTAAAGAAGAAAAAGAAGAAAAAATTAAATGTGAATGCTGTGGAAAATGATTGGGAATTGAGTTTAGGATTTTATGGAGGTCTAGTGATAGGCTTTAGACATTACCCACAAAAGAACTGTGTGGACTATGTTCTGTATTTACCATTGATAGATTTATGTCTAACGGTTTACAATGATTAAAGAAAAAAAAGAAACAACCCCAGACGATATGATCAGCTACTATTTCGACACCCTAAAATATACTTTAAAGCAAAGTCACAGAGACTATTTAATTCACATGATCGGCTTCCATTGTGGATCGTTAGAATATCCAGAAAAAAACATAACAAGCACACTAAAGTAATAATGCATAAATAATGCACATCATGGCAAAAGAAGACATTGTAAAACATCAATTTAAAAAAGGACATAAAATGGCAACTGGAAGACCCAAAGGATCAAGAAATCGAAGCACTATTGTCAAGAAATGGTTTGAGGTAATGAAGACCGCTCGAAATCCTATTAATGGTATAGAGGAAACTTTAACAATGGAAGACTGGCTGACTGTTATGCAATTTCATAAAGGCGTTGTCAAATCCGATACAGCCGCTTACAGAGCTTTAATGGATTCCGCCTATGGACAAGCCAAAGAATCCGTCGACGTTTCAACAGACGCCCCTCAAATCGATTACAGAACGCTGTTTAACTTTGTAGATGACACAGGAAAAGATAGCGATTAACTACTCGACAAAGTATAGACGCTTCTGGAATGATACACGATATACAATTCTAACTGGAGGGCGTGGATCTGGTAAATCATTTTTTACTGGGGTTTTTCTTTTGGGCCTTATTGATACTGAACCTGGACACACAATTCTATTTACTAGATACACCCTTCGCTCTGCAAACGTTTCAATCATTCCAGAATTTAAGGAGAAGATTGAGCTGCTCAAAAGACAACACAGATTCAAAATCACTAGAGACGAAATTGTAAACCTAGAGAATGGAAGCAAAATCATATTTAGAGGAATCAAAACATCAAGCGGAGACCAGACTGCAAATCTTAAATCATTGCAAGGTGTCACAACCTGGTGCATGGAAGAAGCCGAAGAGATCGACGAAGACTCTTTTGACAAAATAGATTTATCGGTAAGGCATAAGCTAAAACAGAACCGAGTGATCCTGCTGCTCAATCCCTCGACAAAAGAGCATTTCATTTACAAACGTTTTTACGAAGACAAAGGAGTTCAGCCTGGAGCTAATATGAGCAAAGGAGATACAACCTATGTTCACACGACTTACTTAGATAACATTAAAAATCTTTCTGATAGTTACATTGCGCAAATACAACAAATGAAGCTAAGACGTCCAGAGAGATATTCAGCAGTAATTCAAGGGAACTGGATTGAAAAAGCTGAAGGGGTAATCTTTACGAATTGGAAGCTAGGAAAGTTTCAAGAGGTTTCGCCTTCTGTTTTTGGATCAGATTTTGGATTTTCTACAGATGAAAATTCTCTAGTAAAAACGTCAATTGATAAAAATAATAAGATTATTTATTTGCAACTGTGTTTTTATCTCCCTGCATTAACTACATCAGAGCTAAGAGAACTTTACAAAAAACACGCAGGCGATTCTCTAATTGTTGCCGACTCAGCAGAGCCAAGATTAATTCATGAGCTTAAAACGACTTGCAATATAGTACCCAGTATTAAAGGCCCTGGAAGTATTACTTATGGAATTGCACTCCTCCAGGATTATGATCTGATCATTGACGACGGAGAAGAAACCGTCCCACTAATTAAAGAATTAAACAACTACTCCTGGCTTGAAAAGAAATCACAGACACCGATTGACAAATACAATCACGCTCTTGATGCGATTCGATACGCTGTAGGCTATCAATTAAAGAATCCAACCTCTGGAGAGTATCACATATTATAAGAAAACCTAGACTGAATAAACCAACAACAAACGTTTTTACTATATATCATTTTATCTATGATCACTAAAGCACTCAAAGTACCGAACAGCCTGTCTGAAATAACACTGGGACAGTATCAAAAGTTTAACAAAGTTCTGAGCGAAGAGCCAGACGAAGACTTTTTACAAAAGAAAACAATTGAAATCTTTTGTCAAGTTAATCTCGCAGACGTAAATCAATACAAGTACAGCTCCATAGTTCAAGTCATTGAAATTATAAATAAGATGTTTGAACAAAAGCCAACCTTAATCAAACGGTTTAAACACAAAGGTGATGAACTAGCTTTTATTCCTAAACTAGACGAAATGAGTTTCGGTGAGTTCGTAGATCTGGACTTGCTACTTAGCGACTGGGAAACAATGGACGAAGCAATGGCCGTATTGTATCGCAAAATAGAACACAGCCATAAAAACAATTACACAATTGAAGCATACGACTCAGACAAAACACAAGACATGAAATCAATGCCTCTAGATGTGGCTCTCAGCTCCCTTTTTTTTTTGGAAAGTTTAAGCAAAGAGTTAACGAATCACATCCTGCTCTTTTTGGAGAACAAAGTGGAGGAGCTACCAACGGAGCAGAAGCTCAACTTGCTGAAGACTTCGGCTGGTGGACAAGTTTCTGGACTATTAGCCAGGGTAATCTGATCGACTTTGAAAAGATTGAGAAGCTAAATTTTAACGCCTGTCTGACCTATCTAAGTTTTGAGAAACAAAAGAATGAAATTGAAATTAAAAGAATAAAAAATGCAAGACAAAACAGATCTTATTGACGCACTTTATGAGCGACTTCTTTTAAACGACGAGGAAGAAATTATCTTATCCGAAGGATTTGAAAGCGCACTTATTGGAATAAGTTCATGCGAACCTAAAGTTGCAATATATGATTTTTGGAAAGCATTAGACTGCGTAGTCAAAGAAGCTCCAGAGTTATCTTTTGACGAATGCCTAGAATGGCTAGAAGACTTCAGCTCTCAAAAAATTAAACATAGCGAAAAACAAACGCCTCTATTCATGAAAACGCTATGAACAACTATTTTAAAGTAATTGATGACCTCCAGGCTGCCGCAATAGCAGAACCATTTATCAACACCGTTACTCAAGGAGACATCACAGACGTAGACCTAAACAAAAGCACAATATTTCCACTATGTCACATAATGGTCAACAATGTAAGCCTCACTTCAAACATTACGACTATAGATGTTTCAATCATTTTAATGGACATAGTGGATTTTTCAAAAGATAATGTTTCAAGTGATATTCGAGGCAACAACAATGAGCTTGATGTTCTCAACACTCAGCTATCGGTTGCTGGTAGATTACAGGCTTTGCTTTTAAGAGCTGACACTTATTACGGAAGCTATCAAGTTGACACCCCTTTTAACTGTGAACCTTTTACAGACAGATTTGAATCAAACGTTGCTGGCTGGAATGTGGGCTTTACTGTAACAATGGCAAACCCATCAACTAAGTGCTAATGGATTTGAAAGCTGTAAAAGAGGCCCTTAATTTATTTGGAAAAACCGTAGTCTTAAAGTCTAAGAAAAAGCTAAAGGGCAACAGCTCTCTTGCCAAGTCTTTAGACTATGATCTGAAGGTTTCAAAGAACAGCATTGAAATGGATTTCCTCATGAATGAGTATGGTCTTTATAAAGACTTAGGAGTCCAGGGAAAAGATCCTGGAGGTTTACCAAAAGGTTCTAAGAAATACAACAAACAGCAAGCTCCTCTTAGTCCTTACAAGTTCGGTTCTGGAACTGGTGAAAAAGGAGGACTTAAAAAGGCAATCAATCAATGGATTGTTAAAAAAGGAATCAAAGGATCAAGAAATAGTTTAGGACAATTTACTAAACGCAAAAGCATGACTTTCTTAATCTCTCGAAGCATATACATGAGTGGTATAAAGCCGAGCTTATTTTTTACAACTCCTTTCACAATTGCATTTAAACAACTGCCTAAAGAAATAGGAGAAAGCTTTGCAAAAGACGTCGATGACATGATAAGATTTACAACAAAAAACATTGAGAAATGAGTACTAAAATAAATGCTAGAAGTCCGTTCTATTTAAAATATAGTGAGCCAGCATTGCCGAGCGTAGCTTTAACCTGTTCATTAATTGATTTACAGAATTTGTCAATTGATGAATTTGGCAATGTTAGTTTACCTACACAAAAATACGGAGAGATTTTGTCATATACATCAACAGCAGGAGATTTTGCAGACGGAAAATTTGCAGCAGTTGGTTCAGCTACCAGCAGGACAATAACATTTACAATAAATATTCCTGTAAACTTTAGTAATTCAGATGACACAATAAATTGTAATGCAACAGCAACACAACCTGCAACAGTTTGCTCTGGAGGTATTTCAAACAACGGAACAATACCAAATCAATCTCTAAACACAGGCGGAGCTTCTGTAGATATTAACTTAGCTTCTTATTTTACAGCAGGCGCAAACCCTATTTCTGGATATTTAATTACAAATAATAATTTAGAAAACTTTATAACTTCTGTCATAGGAAACACTTTGACAATTATATCAGTAAATAAAGCAGGTACAAACAAAAAGCTTCTTGTCGAAGCAACAGATGGAGTTATTACTACCTGCAACAGTACTCAAGAAATACAAATAACAACAACAGCACAAGCTGCATACGATTGCAACGATGTTTATTTCTCTGGAGGTTCTATTGCACAAAACGGAACAATAGTAAACCCAAGTTTAAACGGAACTATAACAGCAATAAAAAGTTCAAGCGGTGGTTCTACAATCACAAGCTATCCTGCAAACACAACTGGAAGCGATAGGGATGTTACTTTATATTTTGTTATAACAGTTCCAACAGGTTACAGTAATGCTTCTGCTAGTGTTGAATGTAGCAAAACCTTTAGTCAACCAACAGGATCACTTCCGACATTTACTTGCTCAATTGCTAGTTTGACAAATCAATCAATCACATCTTTTGGATCAATATCAAAAGGTTTGGCAAATCGTGGAACAATCACAGGTTTTTCTCCTATTGGTTTTGATGGAGTAACAAGTAACACATCTAGAACAGTCGCCTACACAATTACTCCTCCATCAAGCGGGTATTCTAATAGTGGTGGTTCTGATATTAGTTGTGATATTACAATGACACAACCTTCACCGACACCAGTCGCAGGAGATCAACAATGGTATATAGGATCTGCTCATTATGCTTATATGACATACGATCAAATAGATGCTGCACATCCAACAGCAGGAACTTCTTTTAGAAGAAATGGAAATAATGGCTCAACTCTTCAAGGCAAATTAGATCATTATGGTTATGATAGCTACTCGTCTCTTTCACCAACATCTCAGCAAATTATATTAGACAGTACAATTGCTGAAAATAATGTGAACACTTTTATTTTTAGTGGATTTATTACAGATGCTTTTCCTCGACAGTTTACAACCTTTCATAATGCTAGTATTAATTTGGTTGGAATGAGTTATCGCAGAATCAGTAAAGTAAAAGATCAAAGAAATACTCTTTCAAGTAACACAAATCCGAGTTTAGTTGGTAATGATTATTGGGTTGGAATTACAGATGCTGGTCTTATTACTGAAGTTTGGTACACTAATTATCAAGTAAAAACATTCTTAAAAATAAGATAATGGCATTAAATTCAGCACAAGTTCAAGTCTATATTTATGAGGGAACTTCTGGATCATATTCTGGAACAGACTTAAAATATACAATTCAAAATTCTTTAATAGGAACAGACACAAACATAGTTTTCGAAATTGGAGAGCTTGTCAGAGATTACCTGGACGCTTCTTTTAATAACGATTATTTGTCTAGGTCTATATGGGTCACTACAGTAGCGACTCTATTAGACGAAAATAATACGGTCTTTACTTACGGAAGTCCAGTTTCTGAAACCTATCTAGCGTTTGACGGTTATGGCTTTTTTGAAGACGAAGCAAATCCACAACTATCAACAGATGCTCTTATCACAGCAAACACAATTTATTTACCAGAGGGAACAGCAGGAAAGCTTCCAATTTTTGCTGAGGGCGTTGGCAAATATATCATAGACTCAACGACAACTCAAGTAACTGATAGCGGAAACTCAAACCAGAAGATTCAATACATAACAGTCCCAGCAAACAGCTCAACGATTCAAATCTTTGGAACAGATGACAGCACCTTAAAAAAGACTATTAATGTAATCAATGTTTGTGAGCCAAAATTCACTCCTTACAAAGTGACCTTTATAAATCGCATGGGTTGCTTCCAAGATTTATGGTTTTTTAAAAAATCAACAGAATCGTTTGCTGTGACAGACGAAACCTTCAAAAAGAATACTATAGCAAACAACACAGCAACCTATTTAGTAAGCTCTAGTCAAAAGGAACGATATAATACAAACGCCACAAAAAACATCAAGCTCAACACAGGATTTATAAATGAAGATTCAAACAGCACAATTGAAGAACTGTTTTTATCTGAAAACGTATGGATTAGATATGGAAGTGATACCCTGCCTGTAATTCCTAAAACGAAATCTTTAACTCTTAAAACAAGCTTGAACGACAACCTTGCGAATTACACAGTCGACTTTGATTTTGCTTTTAACAAGATAAATAATGTCCGTTAATGTTATCACTTCAGCTATATATAGAAGGTCAAGAAGTAGATTTATTTAAAGACGAATCTGTAACTCTCACACAATCGCTTCAAGATGTAAAAGATCTAGAAAAGGTGTTCTCAGATTTCAGTCGTTCTTTTTCAGTTCCAGCCTCTAGAAATAACAACCTTATTTTTCAGCATTTTTACAATTATAATATAATCGGAGACAATGCCTTTGACTCTAGGCGCAAAAAAGATGCTCAGCTCTATTTAAATTATGAGCCTTTTAAAAAAGGCAGCATAAAACTTGAGGGCGTTACCAGAAAAAACAACAAAGCGGCAAACTATAAGATCACTTTTTTTGGAAATGGGGTCAACCTTAAAGACATTATTGGAGAAGATAAGCTTGACGCTTTAGATCTTTTAAAAGAAGATGCTTTTAAGTTTACCTACAGCGATACAAATGTAAAAGCATATATGTCTAACGGTCTAGATATAACCGCAAGAGGAGTCACTTACACAGATGCAATTTTGTTTCCACTCATATCACACTCAAAAAGATTTGTTTACGATTCTGGATTCAGTACTGGGAACAGAAACTCGGAGGTTCTCAATAACATTGCTTTAAACCCTAGTCCTGCAAGTCCTCCATTAAATGGTTTACAATTATCACAATTAAAACCAGCATTAAGACTATACCCTATCATTAAAGCTATAGAGGCTCAATATCCACTTGTAAATTTTAGCACCGATTTCTTTAAAATTGACAACCCTGCTTTTTTCAATCTGTATTTGTGGCTTCACAATAAAACAGGAGGACTTTTTGAAGACGAAGGGAATGAAAGTCCAGTCGGTAATTTTGACCTTACAGACTCAAAAGGTGCTGTCATCAATTTAGGCGACAACTCCTTTACAACCCCACAAGCGGATCAACTAGCCTCTGGATCTAGAAGAGGAAAAAAACAAAGGTATCTGGATGTAACGATTAAGCCGAGTGTTGCTGACAAGTTTACGTTTATCATTTACAATAACGGAGCTGTTTTTGAAAAGTTTTCAGATGTACAAAGAGAATCTAATGGCGAGTATATTGTCAGACATTTAGAGATTGATCCAGGGACGTATAGCTTTGCAATTGACACAGCAACGCCCTCAACTTATGACATTGCTTTTCAAGTAAAAATTAACAATTCAAATAAAGCAAATTTTGACGCCTCTGCTGAAGTACTTTCAAACGTTCAACTCAGAGCTTCAAATCAATTGCCAGATCTTAAAGTCTTAGACCTATTGACATCTATTTTCAAGATGTTCAATCTGACATCTTTTCAGAATGATAGTGGAATAATAGAAGTTAAAACTTTAGATAGTTTTTACGCTAGTAGTACAAAGATTTGGAACGCAACAGATTTCATTGACAAAACAGAGTCAAGCGTTGATAGTGTTCTCCCCTATAAACAAGTCAATTTTACTTATGAAGGTCTTGACAATTTCTTTGCTAAAAATCACAATGAACTATTCAACCAGAAATGGGGTGAGCTACAATATAAAGCAACCGAAAAATTTGACGGTCAAGCCTACACTATTTCAGTTCCTCTAGAGCATTTTAAATATGAACGACTAAAGAATGTAAACGGAACAACTTTCACAGATCTACAATGGGGCTGGAGTGCGGACATAAAACAAGAACCGAACCTTGGCAAGCCTTTGCTATTTTATCCAATATTAAAGACTCAAGCCTTTGGTGTTATAAATACAGACGGAAGTTTATCTTCTCAACCAAGCGTTTTTATTCCTAGTAATTCACTAGAGACAACTGACTCAAAAAATCTAAACTTTAACGCAGAGCCGAATGAGTTTCAAGGGAGTCCATTTAAGCTGACCTTGTTTAGTGAGTACTATCAGAATTACATTAAAGAAATCTTCGATCCACAAAGAAGGCTTACAACTACAAAAGCCTATTTGCCTTTGTCTATGACTTTGACAATGACATTAGCAGACAAAATTCAAATCTTTGAAAATCTTTATAAGATTAACAAGCTCACGACAAACTTCGAGACAAATCAATCGACTTTAGAATTGATTAATGTTAAAGCTAAAGCAGGAGAAACGATTATCGTTGATCCAATTATTCCAGACAAATTTGTTCCGAACTCGACTTGCTTTTCAGCAGACGACACAATCTTGACCGCTGACAGTTTTATAATTACAGCAGACGCTGATTGTAATAATGAAGGTCTTGAAATAATATCAACAGACGAAGTTATTCCAAATGACATTGATCCAGGAAACAATCCACAAACTGACGATCATTCAACTTCTATTCCTGTAACGGTTGCATCAATAACTGTCAATCCTATAGTTGTAAAAACTACAAATACAATGATATTAAAGGCTACTATAAATGAGCTTGGAACTTTAGGAAATGTCAAGCAGCTTGACCAATATGGTTTCTTCTGGTCGACTTCTAAATCTGACATGCTTATTGATGACCTTGTAATATTGAGGGGGATATCTTCTGTCAATGAAATCAAATTTACAACAACAGCACTAAATGAAAGGACAAACCCTGGAACAGTAAATGCAGCAATATCTGGACTCTCTTCTAGTCAGACCATTTATTACAGATTCTATGTCTTTACAAATACAGACACTAATTACACTATAAAGTCAATACTTAGTGACCTTAATTCAGAAACAACTTTAACTACTTAGATATGATAAAGAACATTATTGAAATGCTTGATATTGTCAGCCAAGACACAAAAAACCTAGGTAAGCTTTCTAAAATAGCTCTAGGAAAAAACAAACTGCCTATGTCCTTTAAAGAAGGGCTTAAATTATTAAAGTATAAAAAATGAGCGAAATAGTAAACATAAAAGTAAAAGCGGACACAGGCGGAGCGGTCAAAGACATTGACAAGGTTGGAGCTGCTATAGAAGACACAGGCAAAAAAACTCAAGAAACAACTGCCGACGTTTCAGAAATGGGGAATCAACTCGATACTGTATCTGGTGGAGCGATTACTAAATTTAAAGCATTAACATCAACTCTTGGAAGTGTAACAAAAGGATTTAAAACACTTAAAGGCGCAATCATATCTTCTGGACTTGGTGCTTTAGTGCTTGTCATTGGATCTGTTGCCGCTGCTTTTACAAGTTCAGAAGAAGGGCAAAATAAGTTCTCTAAAATCATGATGCAAATTGGTGTCGTGACTGGAAATGTTATTGACATACTAGCAAGCCTTGGCAAAGGAATCATGTCATTAGCTAAAATATTTAGCGATCCGACTGCCGCACTTCAAGGTTTTAAAGACGGTATTGGAGAGGCGGTTGATGGGATTAAAAACTTTAATGAAGAAACCAAAAGAGAGATCAATCTAGCTGGAGATTTGGCGGATCAGTATGCAGAAGCTGACAGAGCAGAGCGTGCTTTATTAGTTGCAAGAGCAAAAGCCAACAGAGATCGAGCAGAACTTTTAGAAAAAGCAATTGATAAGGAAAACTTTACAACAGCTCAAAGGATTAAGTTTTTAGAAGAAGCTGGAGCATTAGAAGAAAAGATTACAAACCAAGAAATTGAAGCTGCAAGATTAAGGTTTGAGGCTAAACAACAAGAGAACACATTATCTGGATCAACTAAAGAAGACTTACTAGAAGAAGAACAATTACGAGCCAGATTAATAGACTTAGAAACCGCAAAGCT
>TARA_R110000737_G_scaffold2962_2_pt1 | contig 12133 bp, 10 predicted proteins | sample TARA_R110000737 | Tara Oceans TARA_R110000737 (sample SAMEA4398027) | marine metagenome | biome: Polar Biome; feature: [SRF] surface water layer (ENVO:00010504); material: water (ENVO:00002006), including particulate matter (ENVO:01000060) such as... | depth 5 m
GTAGGTCTAGGTGGGAGTTGGCAAGCTCCTACCAATGATCTTTATGATAGATATGCTCCAGGTGCAGGTATGTTTGGTGACACAAGCAAACAAGTAATAATGCCAGGAGTAACGGCTAATGAGAAATCAAGATTGGAAAATATTTCTGATTATGTCGAAGAAAAGACAGGTCAATACTGTAGTTTGCCTCAGCATCTTATAGAAGACGTATACAGTATGTATGCTAACGAAGATATTAAGAGAAAAGAAACTACAAGAGACAATGTCGTTAAGCAGAAGATTCTAGATAGAGTATATAACTCTTTAACCAAGACAGTGACACAAGGATCACCTCTATTCTCTCAAATAGTAACGAGAGAGATGGCTGTGTATATGCAGAAAGTTCATGAAGAGCTAGAAGAGGAGATGCGTCAGCAAGAGAAGGAAGAGACTAATAGTCCTGCTGGTGATTGTGATGAAGCTGGTGGTCAAGGAGAGAGTGATAGTGACAAGCAGAATAACCCTGGAGAGGATAATGACGGACAGTCTAGCCCTGGACAAGGTAAAACTGGTGATGGCAATCAAGAATCTACTGAAGAAGATAATGACCAAGGTGAAGAAGGTGATTCATCAAGTGGAGCTGGATCAGGAACTGGACAAGATGGTGATGGTGATGATGACGTTAGTAAGCAGACAACTGATAAACTTGACGAAATACTAGATAAGTATGAAAAAGATCTAGATAAAGCAGGTAAAGAAGCGTCTAAGCAAATGCAAGATCTTGAAGAAAAGATTGGTAAGCAAGCGCTACAAGATTTGTCTGAGAATGAGCCAGATTTTCTAGAGAAGATTGAGGGAATCAAAAATATATTAAAAGCAGTATCAATCAACAAGACTAGTATAGAAAAAATATTAAAGAAGATTTTAAATAAATCTGAAAACTATTTTTCTAGGAAACATCATGTTGTTGAGGAGAGTTTATTTGATTGCGAAGCATGTGAAGATTTATATGGGTTAGAATTTCTAGCTCCTATGTTTAAAAATGCTGAGCTTATGAATATAGTTAATGCAAAGAAAGTTTATACAGGCAAAATAGATTTATATATTGACTGTTCTTATTCTATGCATGATAGAGAGGAATTTGACGGAAAGAGTATAAGAATGTCTGACCTTGTAAAAGGTATGGCTTTAGTATTGTACAAAATGGGAATGATTCAAAATCTTTATTTCTTTGATGATGACTTATATCATATAAAAAATGTAAATGAATTCAGTATTTTAGCTTTTAATAAATCTGGTGGAACTAACTTTAGTAGAGTTATTGATCAAGTTATTATTAATCAAGAGAATGCTGTTGTTATAACTGACGGTTGTGACAGAGTAGATAGGTATTGTAAAGAAGCTTTTTGGATTGGTATTGGCAAGTATGCTAACTTTTCAAACAATGGCTTTGATACATACAGAAAAATGAAGCAATGTGCTTCTTACGAACCATTAAAGAATGTGTTCGAATATTGTAAACAATAGGGGAACTGGGGTAGAGACTGTCTAGATTGATAACCTACCCCAGGAAAACCTAATAAACTATAAACTATGATTTTTATACCAGGCAATGTGCCTTCATTAAAGAACAGTAAAGTAAAGACAAGGAGTGGTATATTTAGTAGTCCTGCAGTAAATAGATACTGTAGAGCACTAGGTGTACAAGCATTTTCTTCTACAAGAAAAACTGTTAAGGGTTACGTAGATGTTACAAGACCTAATGAGTTTGAGGCTTTTAGACCTCAATTTGAAGCTATGGCAAAAGGGAAAGAATTTCCTCTAGTTATAGGGTACCACCAAGTAAGAGGAAGCAAAAGATTATTTGATTTCTCTAATAGTGTGGAATTGATACAAGATTTATTTACTGCGCATGATTTCATTGAAGATGACAATGTTAAGTTTGTATTTCCCGTACCAATGTATTTAGATGGAACCTTGATTGACTTCAAGAATCCAAGAAAAAAAGATCTATACAGTGTAGACAAGCACAATCCAGGCGTTTGGATTAACATATTTTAAATAAAACAAAATGGCAAATCATTGTTATAATTATGTTTCATTTTCTGGAAACAAGGAAGTGTTGAAAGAATTACAGGAAGCAATAATAGAAGCAGAAGCAGCTTCTAATGATAAATATTTCTATCAGTTTTGTGATAGAGTTGTATTGAAGAACTTTGATCTTGGTGTTGAGAAAGACTATTTGTTTTACGGAACAAAATGGTTTGAATATGAAGTTGATTACGATGGAGATTATTTGACTATACAAGGTGATTCTGCATGGGGACCTCCTCAAAGATTTATTGAAGAGATATGCAAGCAGTATGGTCTATGTGCGGTACTAGAGTATGAAGAGCCAGGAAATGACTTTGCAGGAATAGTTAAGTATGATAGCACAGGGGAAGTTGATCATGACGAGTTTACTTATCATGAGCTTCAATACAATAATGACTTTGACTATTGGAAAGAAGAAATTATTGACATATATGATAGTTGTGAAGATGATTCAGAAATTAAAGAACATTTAAAAGTAGAATGTCCTTACGCATCAGATGAACACAAAAAAGAAGTTTTAGACGCATTTAACAATAGTAAAAAATAATAATATGGACGAACAATTAAGAATACTAGCCATGTCAGTATTGACAAAAGAAGGCTACCAAGAATTCGCAAGAGAAGTTTTTGGAATGAGTATGAGTGCTGCAAGGCTTATAGCAAAAAATAATTTAAAAGATGCTGAGGATATTGTTTTAGAAACAGTATACGAAGCTTCATGTGATTTTGTGCTATTTGATCATTACAGAAGATCTAAAGATTTAGTTGAGGCTCTTAACGCAATGCCTAATGATTGAGGATCATAATTTAAGTATCCCAGAGCAAGACTATAGAGATATGGACATTCCATCTTATAGTTTATTATCATCAATATCTAAACATGGTATTGATGTGCTCTCAGGGATAAAAGGTAACTTCTTTCAATTAAAGTTTGGAAGTTTAGTAGATGACCTTTGTTTTGAGCCTAGTAACTTAGTAAATTATTACGAAGCTAAAGGTGTCAAATCAATAACAGGAAACCCAAAAGTAATTATAGACTCTATATTAGATTCTATAGCTGATGTTTCTGTAGGACAAAAAGCCCCAGTTAAACAAGGGTTAATACCAATGAGATCACCTAAAAAGAAAATTGTTTCTAATGATCTTGATCATTATAAAAATGAAATAATTCAAGCAGCTAGATCAAATAGTGTTTATAAAAACTACAATGACGACAAAGTTCTTGACACAATATTAGGTAAAAAGGAAAATTATGATTATTTTGCAGACAAGATTAATTCTAGAGGTAAGGTACATATTAAGCCTGAGATGTGGCAGATGGCTATTGATGCTGCTGATACATTAAAGACACATGAGTTTACCAAGATATACTTTGATGACACGCCTGGAATACAACTTATATATCAATACAAGTTTGTACAGAAGGTTAATGGGTATGATGTAAAGGGTATGTTAGACTGTCTAGTAATAGATCATGATAACAAGACCATATATCCAGTGGACCTTAAGACAGGTGAAGACTCTGCAGAGAATTTTGACGAAGTAATGTTGTTACATAAATATTACTTACAGGCTTCATTGTATAGAAGTGCTATTAAAGCAATAGTAGCTAAGGATCCAGATTTAGAAGGATACGGTGTATCTAACTTTGAATTTGTTTACTTATCTAAAATGAATATATTTAAACCTCTAATATGGGTTGTCCCGCAGACATTACACAAGGCAGGATGGGATGGCTTTACAGACAGGTTTGGATTTAAGCATAAAGGATTAACAGAATTGCTAGAGGCTTATAAGTACTCTAAAGCAAATGCGTTATGCAATTATGCGCAAACTGATTATGAGAATGACGGAAGGAAGTTTTTATCTAACTTAATTAAAATTGAAGAAGAATGATTAAAAAATGGAAAGTAGACCCAGCTCTCACAAAGAGCTTTACATATTTACTACCAGTTTTTGATATAGAGTTGAAGTTAAAATTCCTTGGTAATTTGGCAGGTTCATACCTGTATAATAATTCCGAGGAAATGACTTTTTCTATATTATACAAGTTCTCAGGCAAAGAGGGTTTCACAAAGTATGAAGATGTCTTGACATCCCATCCCCTATTTGTAGGACACGAAGACTATGGTGAATATGTATTGTATAAGTTTAGTACAAATGATGAATTAGAGAGTGCAGTTATATTGTTCGAACAAGGCAAGTATAGTAAATACAGCTTTGAACAGAAGGAAGCAATTGTATCATTTCTAAGAAGATCAGGAGTATCTAATTACGATCAAGTAGAAAAAGTATTAAGGAAAGATGATGCAATGAGAATGGAAATGGAGAAGGAACTTAATTGCATTATAGCAAGAGGAAGTGAACTTTCATCCAGGCCTGACCTAAGTGCAGAAATCTTTAGTGAGTACGTAGAGGAAATTAAAATTAATAACGAAGAGGTGTTTTAGCACTCACAAAAAAATAAAGAAGTATGACAAAATCAAATAAAATTCTATCAGACATAACAGTGTATATGAAATACGCTAAATACATCCCAGAACTGAACAGGAGAGAAACATGGGAAGAACTGGTAGGTAGAAATGAAGCAATGCACATAAAGAAGTTTCCTTCTTTAACTAATGAAATCCAAGAAGCTTATGTAGATGTATATCAGAAAAACATATTGCCTTCAATGAGATCTCTGCAGTTTAGCGGGAAGCCTATTGAAATATCACCAAATAGAATATATAATTGTGCCTACTTACCAATAGAGAGTGTAGAGGCATTTAACGAGACTATGTTCTTATTATTAGGTGGTACTGGAGTTGGTTACTCTGTGCAAAAGCATCACGTTGCTAAATTACCACCAGTAAGTCAGCCATTTGACAACAGAACTAGAAGATTCTTAATTGGAGATTCTATTGAAGGTTGGGCTGATTCAATAAAATTCTTAATGAAATCATATTTAAGTGGCAAGAGAGCTTCTAGAATTGAGTTTGACTATTCTGATATTAGGCCTAAAGGCGCTAGATTAATAACATCAGGTGGTAAAGCTCCAGGACCTCAGCCTCTTAAAGAATGTATAGTTAAGATAGCAGGAATACTAGACAATAAAGCTGACGGTACAAAGTTGACTACAGTAGAGGCTCATGACATTATATGTCATATTGCTGATAGTGTGTTAGCAGGTGGTATTAGAAGAGCTGCATTGATATCATTGTTCTCTGCCACAGATGAAGACATGATAGCTAGTAAGTCAGGATCATGGTGGGAGAATAATCCACAAAGAGGTAGAGCTAACAACTCTGCTGTATTAGTTAGACATAAAGTAACACAAGAGTTTTTCATGGATTTATGGAAGCGTATTGAGTTGTCAGGATCAGGAGAACCTGGAACTTACTTTACTAATGACAGAGATTGGGGTACCAATCCTTGTTGCGAAATTGCACTAAGACCATATCAGTTTTGTAATCTATGTGAGGTGAATTCATCTAACATAGAATCACAAGAAGATTTTGAAAGAAGAGTAAAACATGCATCCTTTATAGGGACATTACAAGCATCTTACACAGACTTTCATTACCTTAGACCAATATGGAGAGAGACTACTGAGAAGGATGCTCTTATAGGTGTGTCAATGACTGGTATAGGATCTGGAGTAGTGTCTAATTATGACCTTGGATCTGCCGTTGAAGTTGCTAAGACAGAGAATACTAGAGTTGCTAAAGTATTAGGAATTAATCCTTCTGCAAGAGTAACTACGGTAAAACCTGCAGGAACTACATCGTTAGCTTTAGGTACATCATCAGGAATACATGCATGGCACAATGATTACTATATCCGTAGAATTCGGGTTGGTAAGAATGAATCTATGTACAAGTTTCTAGCTGAGAACCATCCTGAGTTAATTGAAGACGAATATTTTAGTCCTCATGATACAGCAGTGATTGGAATACCTCAGAAAGCACCAGATGGAGCAATAATGAGAACAGAATCACCATTTGATTTATTGGAGAGAGTTAAAGACATATCAACAAGATGGGTTAAGCCTGGACATATTGATGGAAGTAACACTCACAATATATCTGCAACTATTAGTTTAAAACCTGAAGAATGGGATTTAGCTGGTAAGTGGATGTGGGATAATAGATCATTTTACAATGGATTATCTGTATTGCCTTATAACGGTGGTACTTATGTTCAAGCACCATTTGAAGATTGTACTAAAGAAAAGTATGAAGAGCTTATGGAAACACTTACTGAAGTTGACTTATCTAGAATAATAGAATTAGATGATGATACAGATTTAAGTGGAGAATTAGCATGCGCAGGAGGTGCATGTGAGATAAATTAATTAATTGTGCTTAAGGCACATCAAAAACTAGAGAACTATGTTCAATATACCATTAAAAAAAGAAAGAGGAATACAAGCTGGAGATTTTGTTGTGCCTACGGCAGAATTTAAAACCTGGATGGAGGCCAAATTTGATCATATCGCACCAAGTCAATACATGATGTATGTCATTGACGGTGATGTTATGAGAGATGGCAAGTATATTTCATTAATACCTATAGTTATGACTGATCAGAAGTGGCAGAGAGAAGCACAACAGGATACCTACATAAAAAAATCATACATATACAGTAAAGATGTTTTTGTAAGAGAGGATACTCCTGAGAAAGCTTATCATAACCTTGGCTTCGAGCTAGGCAATACTCTAGCAAGAGTTCTTTATGGCATTAATAATCAGTACAGCAAGCAATTTCACGAAAGAGGAATGGCTGAAATAGATGTAGATGCTATAAGAGAAAAGGAAATAATAATAACAGGAGATGATTATTAAAACAACAGCCTATGGGAAAACAATTGACCCTACAGGATGTTATAAAAATTTGTGAAGATGACAGAAAAAAAGATAAGGAAAACACCTCAAGAAATCTTGAATCAGAAAAAAAGTCTAAGAAACATAGAAGATAGATTTCTAGAGATGAATGTTGAAGCCAGATCATTTTGTTTCAGTCATAACTTCACTGTATATCCTGCCGTCCAGAAAGATGGTAGGTTAAGATTATTCAAGCAGCACCACGAACATTTTTTGCCTATAGATGCTAAGACCTATAGTCAATATGAGAGATCAGAACAAATGGAAATGTGTGCTGTTATGGATGAAACATACGAAAGTTTTTATAACAAACACAAGGCTAGGGGTAAAGGCAAGTTCATGCAAATACAGAACAGGGCCATAGAAAATAGTCAAGAATAATTAAGTTTAACTAAAAATAAATATTATGCCAAAAAAAGCAATTGCAAAAGGAATAGTTTGCATGTCAGATGGAAGATTTGAAGCAAGAGTAAAGTACAGAGGCAAAAGTAAAGATGCAGTAGTACACAGCATCTATATTGGTATGTACGAAACTGCTAAGCGCGCTATATATGAGCGTCAAAACTTTATATTAAATGAACTGTTGTAAATGAGATATATCTTATTTATGCTAAGGCAGTTTAAACTGTTAGGAATGATAATTGCAAGTGGGTTGTTTGTATACCCATTTGTAGTTTATCCTAATAGGAGAAAAAACTTCTTAAATAGAAATAACAAGGTTAGACCTTGGTATTGGAGGTTTGCAGACACAAGTGAGGTAATCTGGGGTAGTGAAGAAGAGAATTATCTTAACACTACATACGGACTATACGAGCTATGTAAGAAGCGTAATGAGCAAGGTGAATGGAAACCTGATTATGACAAGTTTAATGAAGCTAGTAACTGGAGAATGTTTCTGTATGCGTACCAGTGGAATGTAATAAGGAATGGATGTTGGGATTACATAGCATCTTGGGAATTACCTGTTGCTCCTGTAGAAGATCTTATTATTAAAACAAATGTAGGTGGTAATGAAGATGGTTTTGATTTTAGAACTAGGCGTAACTATGGTAAACAGCATTGCACTTGGAAACAAGGAGATTTGAAATGCTTTAAGTACAGTTGGACATACGCTATTGGCAAGGGACCATTATATGTGAACTTCCAAATAGGGCATGCTCCAGACAGAGAGTTATTAAAGTTAAGGTTTTTTAAGCCTGAAAATTTGTAGTACAAAAAAAGGGAGCAAACCATTATGGCTGTTCCCTTTTTTTTATTCCTACATTTTTTTTATTCTTAACGTCAGTACTAGATTGAATTATTTAAAAAATCAAATGACTTTTTAACATCTTCAAAATCTCTTACTCCAGGTAGCATTTTCTTAGCAAATATATTGACCTTTAAGTCTCCCTTATTTACACCTTGTAAATATCTTTCTGTTGGGCTAGTTAAAGCTTGAGAAAAGAACTTAATCATGTTCTTTGCCATTCCCATACCTGCAGTAGGAGTAGATACTATCTTATATGCTTCAGCTGGATTCCAGAAAAATGTCATCTCTGATATCTGACGTCTTAATATATACTTTGCAATAAGATTCTCATCATCATCACCTTCTATATTAAGAAGAGAGTATCCTACGTATAACATAGCTATCATAGCTATCTCTGTAATCATTCTCTTAGCGTTAGCTTTCTCGTGAGACTCCATACCTTTACGATACTCCTTTATTGCATCAAAATTACCTTTCTTAATCATAGCAGGCAATACATTGTATAAAAACCTAGCTGCAGTCACATAATAACCCTCTTGGTTAGACTTTAAATCTGCAGAGAATGACTTATCAGCATCAGTTAGTTCTGAATTCTTCTTTTTAAAAGTACTTAAGCCTCTCCATCTTCTAAATAGGCCTGGCTCTATCCACTTTCTTAAAAAGAACATTGCTTTACCCCAGAAACTTCTTTGAGCATCAGCTTGTACGTCTGAGTCATAGTTACCATGCAAATCCATAATCTTTTTCTTTATAAGAGACTGCATTTCTTGCAACATTACTTCGTGATTAGCAGCTCCACTAAATGAATTACCAGCTACAAAATCTTTTATAACCATTTTTACACTACCATCATCTTTTTTCTCAAAAGTAATTACATCATTCATATCTGCAGCATCTTTCTTATTAGCTACAACCTTACCATTCTTATCTACAAACTGACCTTTAGCATTCTGAGCTTTAATGTTATGCATTAAAGAATACATAACTTGAGCTTGCATCATGTGTTCACCCATCTTTGCAATAGGTCTTAATGAGTTCATCTCTGCTAGTACTTCAATTTTACTTGTATTAGAGAATCTACCGTTAATAACAGTCTTGTCTCCCATTACATTAAATATGTTTAGATACAGGTTAGTTCTAGATGAGTCTACCACTGTACCAATGTCTTTAATTATCTCTCTAGCATCTTTCCAATAAGTTTCCTTAGCTTTCTTTAAGTCTTTAAGATTGAAATGCTCTCCAGACATAGCTTCTAACAAGTTTATTGAAGAACCTACACTGTAGTTTACAACACTGTTTGCCCAGTTACCAACTAAGGATACAATACCTGAATACTTTAATGCAGTTGCAACAGTTTTATTTACATCTAAACCTGCTACAGAACCAGCGTCTATACTTTTTATTCCATAGATTCTGTTCTCTATCATACTATACATCTTCTTAACATCGTTAGGCTCAAATGTATCAGGATTATGTAACATTACATCCTTATCTTTATATGACTTATGCATCATAGCTTTTCTTGCTACTCCGTGAGTCTTAGGAACCAATCTATTATTCATAACTTCAGCCATAACTAATAATTGAGCTTCAATAGCTCTCTTAAGTTCAAAGTTTTTAGTCTGCATAAGATTCATTAATACAATTGTATGTAAATCTAAACTCTGCTTCTTAGCATCTAACTTACCTCTAAATGGAATAGGAATAGCAAACCTCTCTCTGTTCGCAGCATCTGCAAAAGACTTTTGAGTATCATAATCATCATCTTTAAGTAATACCATTGATGATAAATAATCTTTACCAGCTCCCTTGAAATCACCTTGTCTTATTCTTTCTGTAGTTTCTTTTTCTACGGCAGGCAGTTTAACAAACTTAGCTGCACCAGACTTGTGTATAAGAGAACTTTTTCCATCAGTACTAACGTTTCCTTCTTCAATCTTTTCTTTAAAGAATGTCAATTCATCCTTTTTTCTTTGATCAAGACCTGACCAAGAACTATTTCTGTGATCAACTGTCTTTAATCCACCGTGGTGGTTAGAAATTACACTTCCATCTGAAGGTAAAACTTTTGTTACTCCTCCTTCTCGAACAGTAATTGTATTTGCTTGCTTCCAGTAATACAATTCACTCATACCTATAGCTTGCTTTAAAGATATAGTAGTAGATTCTTTTTCTCCTTTAGGAACATAACTAACATGTTCACCCTGTACATCCATATTCTTTGATCCAGGTATATGTAATACTTTATCGTATCCATCATATTGGTAAGACTTGTCATTATTAACTACAACATCTTTATACTTCTCGTTATAATTATCAGGGTTATAAGCATTATCTTTAGCCTCTTTTTCGTAGTCTAAGAAATCTGCATTGTATTCACCTGCAAAATATACACCATCTTTACTAGAAGAATCATACATACCCTCATACTTAGTTGCAGTATTGGATGAATCAGATACATCTTCGTTATAAGCTTTGTTTCTAACATCCATTTTGCCAGCCTCGTCAGCACTATAGTCAGCAATTTTTTTCTCTTGACCATCTATAAGTGTAGATGCTACAGATATTTCATCTGAACCCATTTGTTTCTCAGAAATAAGCTTAAAAGCTGTAGCAGAAATGTCACCAATAGACTCTCTTGACCTTTTTCTATACTTTTCCAATGAAGCTGCTCTTAATTCAGGCATCATTTTCTCTAACTCCTGAGTAACATATACATTTTGATCCGTATCTGTACCACTAGGAAATAAATCTTTAAACTTCTTTGCTAATTCTTTCTTAGCTTTAACTACAGATTCAACGTCATTATCAGCCATCTTTTGAGCAAACCATTCTCTCTCTTCAGATAACAGTTTTGCTTCAAAATCTAACTTAGAAGATCTAACTTTATTTATTTTTCTATTAAATTTATCTTTTAATCCTTGATTGATATCAGGATTACTGTCTAATTCAATTTGAATATCTTTTAATATATCAAATACAGCAGAAAATTCCTCAAGATCCATCATAGTTTGTGGAGTAAGAGGTGGCTCTTTTCTTGCTCTATCAGTATCTAGTCTACTGTTTAATGAGTTAATACTTTCTTCTGACCATTTAACAAACTTAATCATACCTCTAACCTTATCAGTTTTTTGATAAGCATCTAAAGCTTCGTTAAGCTCAATCATTTGTTGATACTTAGTAAGAGCTCCTTTTCCTTCTTTTCTATTCTTTTGCTTTCTAGTGAACTCTTCATTTCTCTGCTCTGTAGTACTAGGCTTGTATGCTCCAGTAGCGTTAATTACTCTAGTCTTAAGTTGTTCATACAATATATCTACAGTACCTAATTCTGGGTCTGCAGCTATAGCCTCATCTCTTTCTTCTTTTTCTACCTTTTGCTGTTGAGCCTCTTTAGATAAATTCTCTATAAGGTCTGCTTCAACTGTCTGAGTAAGTAGTTCTTTTGTCAAAGAATTAACTACATCCATCTCAATACCAAATGTTCTCTTTAAGAACTCAAAGAACCACTCTTTAAATGAATTAAATGCAGTAGCTTTTTTTGGATCAGAGAATATAACAGAACCCTCCATACCTATTGCTGTAGCAAGTATTTCTTTTTGCAGCATTTCTTCAGATAATTCTGGATATAAAGCTCTAACTTGTGCCTCAAGTTCTGTACCCTCTAAGCTTTTTAAAGCCTTCTGCAGCCTCTTATTTGCCAATCCACCTGGAAATGCATCAATGAATATATGAGCAAACTCATGTATCACTGTGTCCGAAAAAATGGCATCAGGATTGATTAGTATTACAGGCTTTCCTGCAGCTTTAGTTCTTGGGTCGGAAGCTGAAAGTACACGGGAAGTCTTAACATCACTGTCAAGTACAACCTCTACATTCATAAGCTTTTGCATGTGTTCTATCTTTTTGATAGTCATGTCCATGCTTTCTACAGTTCTTCCATCTGTAT
>TARA_R110000737_G_scaffold351311_1_pt1 | contig 12071 bp, 8 predicted proteins | sample TARA_R110000737 | Tara Oceans TARA_R110000737 (sample SAMEA4398027) | marine metagenome | biome: Polar Biome; feature: [SRF] surface water layer (ENVO:00010504); material: water (ENVO:00002006), including particulate matter (ENVO:01000060) such as... | depth 5 m
CCCGCTATAAGCTAGTATTCCCCGACGTTATACCCGATAAAGCCCGCGGATGGAGCCACGATACCCTCTTTGTCAAACGCTCCGATACCAATAACCCCTACGCCACAGTATACGGTACGGGAATCGACGGCCCTTACCAGGGAGTTCACGTAAAACGTATCATAGTTGACGACCCGACTGACCAGCAGGATGTGCGTTCTCAGGTAACAATGGAGCAGCAGAGAGAACGAGTTCGTGGAGTGATGATTGACCGTCTCAATCCTGGAGGGTCTATATTCGGCATTCTTACTCGTTGGGCTGAGTCTGATCTAGTTAGAGACTTCTCTGAAATGGGATTTGAGGTACTCCAGTTCCCTATCGAAGGACGATACCCTTGGGGAAGACTCTTGTTCCCTGAATTCTTTTCCGATGACGTGATACAGAAGCTGCGTACTACTAAAGATCAGGGTGGCGGCGGCGTCAGCACAGGTCTGTATATGCTGACCTATATGTGTGACCCTGGAGCAGCATCAGGATCTATGGTCAGAAGAGAATGGTGGCAGTATTACGGCGAACTTCCACCTATATCTGCACCCATCCACTCATGGGACTTGTCCATAGGTAAGAAGGGCGGTGACTTCTCAGCCTTTGGAGCATGGGGAGTGGCTGAAAATGGGTACTATTTGTTCGATGCGGGTCACTGGAGACTCACTGCCGATGAACGAATAGAGAAAATGACCACCCTTGCGGTTAGAGACAGACCCTCTGCTATTCTAGTAGAAGACGTATCCGTAAGCATGGATGTGATACACTACCTACAGAATCATACAAAGTTGCCCATTGTGCCTGTTAAACCAGGAATGGCGGACAAAGTTGCAAGATTGCAGGCATACGTGCATATGATAGAGGCTAAACGAGTTTGGCTGCCTGCTCATGCAACATGGGTTCAGGAATACGTTGACGAGATGGCATCATTCCCAGGTGGACAATTCGACGACCAAGTAGACCAAACTTCCCAAGCGTTAAAGTACCTAGACTCATTTGGTAACTATCAAGCCAGCGGGTCTGTAGCCCGATATAAGAGCTTTACAGGGAGACGCTAGTGGCAAAACCTGACATCAAAGACATCGAAGACGATAAGACGGAATTGGAACGTGCATGGATAGAAACACATGCACAATGGGCTGTGACAGATACATTTACCAATGGTAAGTATATCATATGGAGTAAGGATGTTGCCGACACACGTTCCACAGAACGCACCAACCGAGGTCGTTCTATACTAGACCACGTTTCTGATAATCTCCTGCCGTATGCCCCTAAATTTACTCGCAATAAAGTGGGGCAAGATATTGAGGCACAGGACGATATGGATGCCGTAGAGGTAGCAGCTACCGAACTTTGGATTCATGCGTCGCAGGCCGAGATGCAGATACCTTCTAAAATAGCAGGCAGGTACATGGCTAAGTACAACTACGCTATCTTTGAGACTGGGTTTGATGACTCAGATATGCCTGAAAACTCCGACGAGAAACATAACTATAGCCCCTTCCGCCTATTTGCCCCTCATCCATTCAACGTCTTGCTCCCTCCTAATGACAAGACACCCGACGTTGGAGTCAAACGTATGCGGTGGTACAGGCGAGACCTTAAGAAGTACCTGGATAAGAAGAGAGAAGCATCACAAGATACGCTTATGAGCGTGTACGACTACGATGCACCAGGTAATGCATATGACATGATAGATGTTGTAACGCATGTAACCCCTGAGTATACCTCCATGACTACCGCAGACGTGGGTAATCAGTTGATACTCCAAGAGGAGAACCCCTTTGGACTCCTTCCCTTTACCCATGCTTGGGGAGGGTTTGGAGACATGGAGGCCAATATGGACGGTATTAACCCTGTACTTATGGGACAGGGGATACTGTATCCAGCGCAGTCTCTGCTTATACAATATGACCAGGTACGATCTGCCAAAATGGAACTTTATATGAAGGCCGCTTACGGCATATTGGTGACATCTGGGAGCGCAGAGGAGCTGGCTTCCAAACTAGACCAAGTAAGTAGTTCAATTCTAGGTAGGACTGATGTTAGAGAGATAGGCTTCTTGCCAATTCCTCAACTACCTCAGTTCCTTGCCGACTTGGAAGACCGAATAGACCGAGAGATAGTGGACATGACTATCCCTCGTCCAGTGTTCGGAGGTCGTGAGGTTGGAGTTGATACCGTTGGGCAACATGCAATGATGGTTTCCCTCGGTATGAAACGGTTCATTGAGACTATGGAGCAGATGTCATTTATGACTGCTCAGGTTATGACTATGTGGTTCCGTATGCTGGATACATGGGGTCATGATATCAATGTGCGAGGATCACGCCTTTCCTCTGCCATGCTGCGTAACGACTACCACATCACCGCTGGCTACCCTCAGACCGACGAAGCCGTCAGGATGCAAAGGATTCAGCAGGGCGCAGACCTCGTTGGTAGGGGACTGAAGTCTAGAAAGCGTCACTGGGAAGAAGACCAAGGACTAGATAACACCAGTGGAGAGTCCGACCAGTTGATAGCAGAAGCTGTCATGGCTGACCCCATTATGACCACGGCACTTGCCGAGAAGAAACGCAGAGAATTAGGTCTTCAGGATATATACAACCAGCAACTTCAGAGGCTTGCATCCGAAAGGCAAGAGGGATTTGCCCAGACTCAAGCAGATAGTGGGCTTCCTGGGTTCTCTCCCCCAGCTAATGAAGCACAAGGACAGATTAGGCAGGCTCTAACAGAAGAAGTATTGCGACCTGCACCCGCAAGTGCAGGGACTGGACAAGGCCCACAGTAATGCCAAGAATGAATCCGATAGATAGGGCACTAAAAATCATTGACCCTGTGTGGGACAGGCACGAAAGCAGGGCACAAAAGGGCGAGGCAAACAACCCAAAGGTTGGGGAGATTGCCTATGACAACAAACGAGACGCTGCCAAAGCTATGGCATCGTCTTGGGAAACGATGACTCCCGAAGCCAGAATGAACGTCATCAATAATTCTGGAGGCGTGGATAAATTTATGGAGTTCATGGGTAAGGGGGAGAAATGACTGTAGATGAAGCAAAGGCTGTAGTTGAGAATATGGGAGGAACTGTCGTAGGGCCACGGATTGATTATATAAATGGAACACACTACGTTGTCTACTCCCCTAATGGCTCGGAAGAAGGCACATACTCAGCAGAAGACTTTATTGCGATGGTAGAGGGCCTTCAGGGAGAAACTCCATCTACCGCTAGTGGAGGGGCTTATCCGTGGTGGGATCAGAGCAAGTACGGTGAATTCCCTCAGACGATGGACGTTGAGGGTTACATGCGTCCAGATTTCAATACGGCTATAAGAATTGTTGAGTTCGTAGATAGCCAATCACCCCAACCTGGAGATAAAACAGAGAGGGTATTGCACGAAGGGGTGGAGGAGGGAGGGGTAGTCTTTGATGTCATGGGGTATTTAGATGCTGCTGGCAATGAAGTCATCACCCGTAGGACAGCGCAGTATCGCACAAAGGAACCAATAAACAGCATTGATGACATGATACGGGAGGCATTGGTTACAGCCAACAACCCTAGTAATGTAGATGATCCTGGGATTATTAAGGCACAGGCTTTATTTGAATTCAAGAACCAGATAAATAACCGTCAAATCAACCATACGATTGCTATGGATAAGCTATCCAAGGCTCTTGAGATAGCCCAGTCCCCCAGTGACTATATGACTCTGGTAGGACTTTACACAGGAGTGTTAGAACAAGAAGACCCTGCACGTGTGGGAGAACGAATCGCTCCCCTTGCTCCGCTTTTGCAGGAAATGGCGCATAAATTCTTCTTGGACATACCTGGAATCAATGAAGAACCTGACTCCGCAATCATCGACCATGATGCCGATAGAGCAGAGGAATACACTGCGGGTGATGGTGGTGGAGGAGGTATACCCTCTGAGTCATCTACCACTGGGGAAGACCCTACCACTGGGGAAGACCCTACCACTGGGAAAGACACTCCCCCTGGAGTAACTCCTACTCTTCAATCTATAGCTGACGAAAAAAATACTCAGGAGATGAAGGACACAGCAGCAGCCCTAAAGGCTGAAGAGATAGCGCAGCGTAGGAAAGTGATGGGTCTTTCGAGTGATTTAGATGATTCTACTTACCTCGACCCTAACGCTAGTCTGCAAGACCTTATGGATTATCTAGGCGTAGAGGGGATGAATAGACTAAATGTAGTAGGAGACATAGATCGTCTACCTTCATATTCGAAGCTCCTACGGGAGGTAACGGGAAATGATCCTCTTACAGGATATGGATCTAGCACGGAAGGGTCTCCTCCTCCTACACAGTCCTATATTGACGAGGAATATAGTGGATTTAATGCTATTAATCCTGATTCAGACTCCGCAGTATTCAGTACACAATATCCCCATTCTCAAGCGGCTCAAATCATTCCTGATAGAGAGGTCATACCTCATGCAGGGCCTTCCTATGGGTCTCGCCTACAGGCTCGCATAAACGAATTAGCACAAACACAGCAAACACAGCAAACACAGCAACCACAGCCCGACATTGACGAGTTATATAGTGGGATATCTACAGTTCAACAACGTGCACCTGTCACCAGTACAAGCTACACTCCCTCAAGGCAAGTACAATTAGCTCAAATAGCCAATGCATTGCCCCCAAAGGAATCTATCAAAGAGAACGAAAACTGGGGGGACTATGTACGTAGAACAGGGATTAAAGACCCATTCGCGGAAACCCCCTCTTTTGACAAGGGAGGTTGGGTTCCAGGAAGACTAGGGACTCCCCAAAACATCATTGCTCATGCAGGGGAGGCTATCGTTACTAGGCCACAGGTAGCCGCTATCGAAGGAGCACTAGATCAGAGAGGTCTCTTTGGGGATGTATACAGACCATCCGCAGATGCCCTGCCTGACTTCCTTAAACGTCCCAGAAGAGTCAGCCTGTCTCAGCTTACAGGGGGCGCACTAAGGCCACGTAGCTTGCAGACTATTCGTAATCAGTCCCCTACTCAGAGGACTCTTATGACTGAACTGGCAAAGGGGTTCGGAGTGCCTGCCAACGACTTTCTTGAGGAAGAGCAGTTTGCCACTAAGATAGGTGGCTCTCAACCCAGGACAGCACGTTTCGGTGGGATGTCAACAATAAGGAGTAGTTAATGACCTTAGATGGGCAAAAGTTCCAACCTACCCCTAGTGTCGCACGTCAGGAGCTTTCTTCTGTTATGAAGAAGACCGCCGATGATATAATGGCGCGTCCAAATGCACGGTTAAGTAATGGATGGTGGAATCCTAACGTGGTATCCAAGGAAGACGTTAGCCTTGTAGCTCAGATGTATCCTCGCCCCACAGAGCCAGAGCGTGGACTAAAAGGGGATAAAGTTAAAAGTGGATTTGGGCTACTAGGGAAAACCTTAATGCGACCTCTAGTCACGCCTGAGATGGTGGGTAAGCTACCCGATTGGGCACAACCCATTGGTAGCGCAGCTAGAGAACTTACCTCCCCCACTATGCTGGCACTTACTGCGCTCACCGCAGGAGCAGGCCCAGCCGTGGCAGCAGGAATAAAGGGAGTCCCACTTGTAGCAGGTGTAAAGGTAGGGACAGCAACTAGAGCCGCTGCTACCGCACGGGCAGCCGCTTCTGCCCCTCTGCAACCTATGGTTAAGGGGGGAATTAAGGCAAGGTTTGGCTCAGAACTCGCAGTCGGCACTACGGCTGAACTGGGTGCTCACGAGGTCGCCAAACGAGTGCCAGAGGACGCTCCACTAGGTATCAAGATAGGGGCTGCATTAGCAGGCGGACTCGTAGGGGGAGGATTGGGAATTGGCGGTGTGGCAGCAGCCACTCGTGCTTTTCCAGGTAGCATAAAAGGCGTAACTAGGGCTGGGGTAACACCCCCCTCAGCCACCCCAGTTGTTAATAACCGTCCAGTTGGAGAAGATTTATTTAAGACTGTATTGGATGAGCAGCGGTATAAAAAAAATAAATTTACTGACAAATCAGAACGTGACGCTGCCCTTTCCATGCTTGATGAAGATCAATTTACGTACAAGTCGCCATATCACCTTAAGGCTGCACAAGATGCTATAGATGACGGTTGGATTGTAGGGGACACTTCAAAAAGCAATTTTGATATTGCTAAAAAACACGCTAATATGGCAGATGATTTAGCTGCCCAAGGAACCGCAGCCAGAGCATCTACGAATGAGGCCGTGGTCGTAGCAGTCAAGTGGCGTACGGCCAAAACGAAAAATGAGCTAAAAGCACAGAACGACTTGGATACCCTACAGAGTAAAGGTTATGAAACCACTGACGCAGACGACCTCTTAGATGAATATGTATCCATTGACAAGTCAGACTTCGAGACAGTACAAGAGTACAGTGAGGCTCGTACTAATGCATGGGATGACTTTGTAGATGGATTAGATGAGATTGAGCCCCTTGAGGAAGTAATAGAGGCAGGTACGTCCATTGACCCTATTCTTAGCGCAACTAGAGCGAATGCCACCACACAGCCTGTCGGGGGGAGTACAGGTACTCCCATAAATGGGGATACGATTGGATCGGGTGCAGGAGCGGGTACTCCGCAACCCAGAACATCTAGAATACCTAATGCTAACGATTTTGGCGAGAATGTTAAAACAGCACAGAGAGAAGATGTATGGAGAAGAATAGCAAATCTCCCAGGAATACGTTCTATAATAGGAGTAGTAAACCCTTCTGCCATTGCCAACGACCCTACTGCTCAATCCGTGGTAGGTAGGGCTTCACTGCACAGTAGGGTTGTGACACAAGCTCAGACCGCCCTATCAAGACTTAACTCACTGGGTAGGCAAGAAGATGTATTTGGAGTATTGGACACTGAAGGTCGAATAGTTGGAGGAAGACTAAATAATCTATTAGTCAACGACCTTCAGTCTAATGTACAGAAGTATAGAAAGCTCCTTACCAAGGAGCAGATTGAATGGTTAGAAGAGGCTAATATCCTAGAGGCAGATATTCTGAAATGGGCACAGGACAATAACATTGATATTAATGTTTTGGAATTTGCACCAGGATCAGGAGAATCATATGCCTCACGGATTATGTATGGGAAGGTAAATCCCATTACCAATAACGTAGATGTTCTACGTCCCATTGGTAAATCAGGAGGGAAAATTGGGTCTCCTATTGGTGCTGAAAAGCATCGCGTCTTCGGTAGTATTAATGAAGCCATTGACGCAGGGTATCGCTATTTACCTCAAGACGAAGTTCTTTTCTTAAAAGTACAGTCACTGTTAAAACGACAAATTGATAATCAGATGGCAGACTGGTTACTATTACGAGTCAAATGGAGAGGTATTGCTGTTCCTGAAGCCGTAAAGGTAGCCTCGTATCAGGCTAATCGTAAGGTACTACTCAGCAGACAACTTCTTGCTTCCCTAAATCGTGCAGTGCGTGGAGAGAGGGTTCCCCCCAGCACACTCGCATCTATTGCATCTGCCTATCCAGAAGCAGCAGAGAGACTGAAATATATTATAGATAACAATCCTTCCAAGGGGGCAAAAACCAAACAAGTTCCTACTGGCCCTGAAGTTCAAAGTTTAGATGCAGACTCTAAGCTCCTGATAGCCGAAGCAAAGGATGAAGCATTCAAGGCGAAGGCTAATCTTGCGAAGGCCAAGGAGGAATCTTCCAAGGCAAAAATAGGGGAGTATAAGGTGAACTCCCCTGCCTTTACTGGCAAGATATTCACAGGCCCAGATGCCGAACAAACAGCTAAAACATTGACAGATAGTATGGATTCTACATTTAGTAACTGGAAATCGAGTGTCAACAAAGTCAACTCAGTTTCCAGATATTTCGCACTAGGACATGACATTAGCCAGCCTATGATCCAGTTGCTATATTTGGCAGGTTATAAGCCACGGGTATACGGGTCTTCTTTGAAGGCTGCGTTTGAATCCATGAGGAGTGACAGGTGGCTATTCCAGTATCGTTCCAAGCCTGAGAACATTGCAATCGTTAATAAATACAATGGCATAGTTCTTACACAGGGGGGGCAGACAGAGGCAACTGAGGCGTTGGCAAAGGGTGGACTGCTTGAGGTGCTATTACCGAAGAGATTACAAAAAGTTTTGTCCCCATTCCAACGCGGTTGGGAGGGGGGAGTAGACGTAGCAGGGATAGAGTTGCTCAAGGCTCTTGACCATCTAGGCACGTCCCCTGCACGGATAGCTGATATTACATCCTTCGTCAACAATTTCCGTGGGTTGGGTTCATCTGCGAATCTAGGGGTGAGCAAGCAAATGCAACAGTGGGAACAGGCTGCTCTTCTAGCCCCACGGTACAACAGAGCTAACATAGCCTTGCTGTTTGACCTCATGAATGGTGGACTTAAGGGAGACCTAGCACGTGATGCTCTTGGTCGTGGCGTTACCGCTGTGGTTCTTATGGGGGCAGCGTTATCCTTTGCTATGGGAGAGACTACCGAAGAGGTAATGGAACACATGATGCCTCATAATCCTAATTTTATGACTTGGAAGGTTGGCGGACAAAATGTTGGGCCAGGAACCAAGATACGAAGTATACTTCGATTATTGGCTCTATCTGCTAAAGACCCTGAAAAGTTGTTGGACACCTCTGTGGGATGGGGTGAATTGGAATACATGCGTAACCCTGTAATCAAGTTTGGTCGCGGTCTCTCAAGCCCAGTGGTGTCAACATCATGGGACTTGTTAACGGGCAAGGACTTCATAGGAGACCCAACCAGAGACGGGATGCTATCTTTTACTAAGACCGTTGCTGAAGACTATCTACCTATATGGGCACAGGGAGCTATATTGGATGGCGGTACTGTAACAGATAGGGCAATCAGGGGCGGGGCTGAGTTTGGTGGGTTAAGGGCTTACCCACGTAATTTCGTCTGGGAACTGTCATCGAAATGGGAAGATGACATGAGTGCTTACAATGAGATTCCCCCCTCCTCTCAACTAGCTAGGGGAGAGATAAGCCGTGTTAAGTACAGGGAGAGGAACCCAGAGATCGACGCCAAGTTGTTTATCACTGGTCAAGTAACCAGTCTGAATACCTTTAAGGCTGTTGACCTTGTACTAAAGATGATGAAGGACAATAACTTAAGTAGCGAAGACATTAAAGGTATCACTGCTAGACAGAAAGTACAGGCCGATGCGGGCAGGAGACTAGAAATTAATAAGGTGGATGTTCTGTTACGGAGATTAAAACAGAATCTAGAGTTATCGCCTGTCGAAAGTACTCCACCGACTACGAATAATGGTTCCATAAACTGGAGCGATTATCTGAGAAATACAGGAACGACAGGTAGGGGATGAAAACAGTAGCAATAACTCCTATGTTTCTTAGTGCTATTCATCAGTATTTATTGACACTAAGGTTAAAACGTGTTAACCATGTAGGTAGTTTATACAGGTAGTCTTTTGTTTTCTCACAAATCCTTCTAGTAAGAAGGACGAGTCAGAAGGAGGAAGTAAATGGTAACGTCTCAGGATACACTGGCACAATTCGGAGCAGAGGATGTATCGGTAGCACCAGAAGAGCCGCAAGTCGAAGAGACTGAGGTTACTGAAGAGGTTGCTCCCGCAGAAACTGTGGAAGAACGTGCCGACAGGCTAGAGGCGGAGCTAACTACCGAGAGGACGGCTAGAGAGAAGATTGAGCGGGATCAACGCAATCAACTTATCTCTACTATGAAGCAAAGGGAACGGGATGCTAAGGTCGATAAGACTCTTACGTTGGTTCAACAGATACTAGACAAACAGAACAACGGTGAGATGGATGAGGCCGAGGCAAAGGTTGCAATACAGCAAGGCGTTACAAAGATAGAGGATGAAGTAAGCTCTACCTCTGTGAGGCAGTCATTGCTAGAAACCCTGAAGGTAAATGAAGCCACATTGAAAGAGCAGGGGGCTGCAATCGGCTTAGGGGAATTCCTACAGGATTCTAAGGCTGAGAATGTAGTCCTTTTTTGGAATGAGGCTGCTGATGCATTTAACACTGGCAACCTTGATCTTGCCGAGAAGATGCGCTCTCATGCACTCAGGGAATTTGCAACCCTTAAGGAACGACTAGAAACTGAACAGGCTTCTCCCAAACGTGGGAACCTATCTCTTAATGAACGAAACGGCAGTGGGGCATCTGGGCAGAGTGCTCAGGCTCTCGTCAATCGCTATTCCCGCGGTGAGTCCATGCCTATGGCAGACACACTAAGGGCTATAAAGGCGATGGATGAGGGTACTTACCCAACATAATAAAGGAGTATAATGGCAGACGTATATTTGGCAGACGTAGATGCTGGACTGAACACGATGGTTGCTTCTGCTCGCAAGCGTAGTCAGTTCCCCACCAACGTGATGGCACGAGTGGTGGACAACCAGCGGTTAGAGGAAGGTACTGGAACTGCTTTCAGAGAGTTCCTTGCTGAGAACCTCACATCTCAGAACTACAGCGAGACTGACGTAATCGACAACCCACAGTCCATCAGTGGCAGCATCCTGAGTGTAACTCCTCAACTTGTTGCTATTCAGACCTTCATAGGCAAGAGGGTATCAGCACGGTTGTCAGCGAAGGCTTTCGCTACCTTTGGTACGTTGGCACAGGACGCCAACGAGAGAAAGAAGAACACAGACGGACATGCATTGTTCGCAACAGCAACAACCACCCTCGGTTCCTCTGGAACCACATTCACCTACTCCAATGCAGATGCAGGCACACGACGTATCAAGAGTGATGCCACTGAGCCTGGAGCAGACCCGATAGCCATCGTGCTACACGGATACCATGTGCACGACATACGTGCAGAGCTTATTTCTGGAGTGGGTACTTATCCCATACCAGAAGGAATGACCGCAGAGATCTTCAAGAACGGATTCATGGGGATGCTCGGTGGAGCTAATGTGTACGAGGACGGCTTAATTGCCGTTGACGGTACTCCTGACGCTCGTGGAGCCGTGTTCTCCAAGCAGGCTATCCTGCTTGTACAGGGGTTGTCACCTTGGAGAGAGACCAAGGACAGGCCAGAAAAGGGATACGGCGGAATGGATGTATGGCTGAAGGACGAGTACCTGTATGCAGAACGCAGCCCAGGTAACTGGCTCTATGGCCTCCTCGGTGACGCTACTGCCCCCACCTAGACCATAACTTTTGAACCATAACTTTTGAACCCTAGACAAGGTGAAAGGAAAATATAATGCCAGCAGATACAAGCAAGGGATTAGTCCGCTTCTTTGATGACTTTATGGGCGATACCATAAATCTAGATTTGTATGTCACCAACGCAGATACTGGTGGAACTGCATATGCCGTTAACGTCCAACACAATGGCGTTATACGTGGTATTGGTGACGGCACTGATAACGATTTAACGAACATCTACACTCCTCCTATGTGGAGAGCCGATGCAGGAGGATTGACATTTGAGACCAGAGTAAACTGGGTCACTAGCCTTGCTAACGGAGAAAACTTCATAGGGATGTCTGATCAAGCCACTGATGAATTACCAATTAATCTGGATGATTCTGACGCAATAGCTGCAAGTGCTGCGGCCACCTGTGTGGGGTTCGCTTACACAGGGACAGGCACTGCCAACTGGAAGTGTGTGTCCAGTAACGCCGATGCAAATGGGGCAGTCACGGCAGCCAATCAGGGGGGAGTAACAACTCCCGTAGTTGGTACGTGGCAGACCTTCAAAATCACCATAAATACTGATGGTGATGCCGACTATTATATAGACGGCATATGGCAGGCTAGAGAAGACCTTGCAGTCCCCCCTGCTACACTACTTAATATATATATGTGCCAAGCAGACGGTGGCACAGCACGTAGTACCGATATAGATTACTTTGAGGTAATCGCAGGTAGAAGGTAAGACATGACCACTGACGCATTAGTAGCCAAGGGACAGCACAAGTTGCACCTAGATGAAAAGGTGCAGTGGATGTGGGAGCGTGATGAGAACAAACCCATGTTCGGACTATACCGCTATCAGCATATACAGTTGTGGCGGGACGGTCAGAGGAA
>TARA_R110000737_G_scaffold300077_1_pt1 | contig 12029 bp, 10 predicted proteins | sample TARA_R110000737 | Tara Oceans TARA_R110000737 (sample SAMEA4398027) | marine metagenome | biome: Polar Biome; feature: [SRF] surface water layer (ENVO:00010504); material: water (ENVO:00002006), including particulate matter (ENVO:01000060) such as... | depth 5 m
AAAAATCGCTCATTAATATGTTATCTATTTCTTCTTGTACCTCTTCTTTTGTTGCCATCATCTTAAAACTAAGATCAGCTTGAAATCTAGCAACTTCTTCATTATCTTTAAATATTATAATGGTAGGTATAGCAGCTATTTTATGTTTAGCTTGTAAATTTGGATTAACTGCAATATCTACATAAGATATTGTTTTACAATCATTAAGATCCATTACCCATACAACAGCATTAGCACTATTCCATTCTGCATTAAATTGTGCTACAGATATTTGCCCAGAAGCTTTACCGCTTAAACACATTAATATTAATACTAATAAATAAACTCCAAAGATCTTCCAAGAAATATCTATTTTATTTATCATCTGTTATAAAGCTTATTCTCTATTCTTTCAAGAGTTTTTTTCATTTCATCTACATCTTGCTTCGTATCCATAATAGTTTGCCTAATCATTTTATCTTTCATATCAAACTCCATACGAGTAACTTCTGGATCTGGCGCAACAGGTAGTTCCATAGCTTTAGCTATATCAGCTTGAAGCATAAACCACATACTAACTAAAGTAAATATTAAAGCAGCAATACCCCCTAAAGTTTTTATACTTAATTTTAGTGTTGTGTCTTCGTTTAGTTCTTTAGCCATATTTTTATTTTTTATAACAGTAACCTAAGCAAATTTTACCAAAAGTTATTTTCTTTACTAATTTACAAAGTATTTTTTTCATTTTTAAAATATTATATAATTAATTCCTAATTTAAAATCGTACCACTCCCTATTCCAGTATTTGTTGTATTTACCTTCTATAAAATAACCTAAATTTTTATTTACTTTTATACCATATATTAAGCCTCCAGAATAATCATACCATTGATCATCTTTTATATAATTATGATAAGAAAACTCACTGCCGTCATTATAGTGATAAGGCATTAAATTACCCCATGCATGTAACCATGTATTTTTATTATATTTATAGTAATCAAATCCTAAAACTATTGAATGCTGTATTTGTTTTTTTAATTCAAGTCTTTTTCTTTGTGAATAATTTGCTAATACTTCAGGTATAACTACTGCTTTCCACACTTCAGCATTTGTAGCTACTATATTTCCACTAGGATCTTTATATTCATTTGCATATACATCTACTGTATATCCTTCAAGTATAGCTAAATGCGTATAATGCAAACTACCATTATTTAACATCCACTCTTCTAAAGGATCATAACCATAAGGTTCCGCTAATCTGTGTGCAGCTCCTATACTAAAAGATAAATCTGAAGTTTTTTTAATTCTATATCTTTCTGATAATTCAAAATATTCTACATCTGCAAATCCATCTTTTAAATATTCTACTTTAGCTGCAAAATGGTTAAGACACAAAGGGCCTTCACAATCATCATCAGAGCTGTATCTAATAAAATGATGATGATCTATATAGTCAACTCCCTGCTGTCTTGAGTAATCTACTTCAAATAAATATTCAAATCCTTTAACTTTACCTACTGTAGCATTATCTGACCAAGACTCTTCTGTTCCATCATAAAAGTTAGTAGCTTTATTTTCATACCCAAACCTAGCTATCTTTCTAATCCCTAAAGTAATAGAATAATCATAAGGAGTTTTTAATATTCCTTCTTTTAATTTCCCAGATGTAACAGAAAAAGTTTTTAAATCAGAAACAGAAGTTCCACCATTTACAGCTGCGTAAACTGTAGAAAATTTTAATTGATTTTTAAAAAGTTTTTGTATATTATATTCATATCCTTTATGTGCAAATATCTGTGTATAGCATTTTTTTGACGCTACACACGAAGTTAAAATAAATATAAATATTATTATTAATTTTTTCATATTAAAAAGGAGTATCTCCACTTGAGTCTAAATCTACACCTCCATTCTTTGTAAAATCATGACTATTAAGACTATGATCTTCATGCCCATTAGCATCGTCTAAAGGCCACCATGCTATAAGATAACTAGCAGCACCATAAGAAGTTGTTTCAATTGTAGGGTTTCTTGCAGCAGTACCTCCAGCATATAAATAATTTACATCAGATTGTGTTAATTTATATTTAAACATCATTACTTGCATCATTTTTCCATCAAACTCATAACTTACAACATCCATCGCCCCTACTTTAAAAACCCCATCTAAATTTTCCATATCTCCTGGAGTACCTCCAGCTCCTGAAGCCAGTGTTAATAAAGTTCCATTTAGATACGCCCTAAATCCATTTACATGAGTATCTGCTGGATCATCCATCGATCCATCAAAAGTTATAGTTAAATGCTGCCAATCAGTAGTAGATATATTACCTACTGATGAAGCACGACTATAATGAGCAGAATTTAAATCATAAATATCACAAAAAAGTTTTGCTCCTACAAAAAATATTCTATATTCAAAATGAGCTTGACCACTTGCCCCAGCTTTAGAAAATAAAGCTTCGTTTCCACTTACAGCATCTCTTTTTACCCAACAAGAAAAACTAAAAGGACTATCTGCAAGCCCATTTACTGGAGTGTTAAATGAAAAATCATCATGATCCGCTACACTTAACAAATCTCCAGTACCATCAAATACAAATCCTTTTGTATTTTGTATGGACGAATCACTTTCTATTGGAAAAGTAGCTTTTCTTTTGTATTCATCTTTAACTCCTCCTATTCCTAGTCCTAGCATTTTTTATTTTTTATATAATATATAAGTTTCGCTTGCTCCTGCAGTAAATCTTAAAATATTTGCATAGATAACAGTACCAGCTTTATGAACTACACTAGTTACTATAGTTGAGTTGTGAGCTGTAAATACAGTAGGTGTACAATCTGTAACAAACTGTATTGCAAAATATGTTCCAATTGTTGCTGATTGCGCAGCTGTACCTGTAATCATTACTAGTCCATTAGGAGCGAAGGTTTGACTAACTGCTGATGATGTTTTATCTAGCAGAATGTCTTGATTTGTATTATATGCCATTATTCTATTATATTTATTAAATTATTAATTTGTTTAGCAGTAACTTCTTCTGGTAAAATAGCTTCTGGTAATAGGTGAAGTTCTAATTCTATTTCTTCTTTTAATATTTCTGCTACTTTAGCCATTTGATCTTTTCTTTTATCAACTAATTCTTTATTTTCTTTTTCAAGAGCGTCAATTGTTTCTTGAGAATCTTGATCTGCATTAGCAAGCTCATTTACTTGCTGAGCTAATTTTAAAAATTCTTCTGAAGGTTCTCCTGCGTCTTGTATATCTTTAAGATTTTTTTGTAAGATATTCATATTTTTACTTACTAAAATACTAAACTCTTTACCTTGCAGTTCTTGAACTTGAAATAATCCATTGATAAGATCTACAAACTCTTGTTTAGGTGCATTAATTTTTTTCATTGTTTTTACTTTTTGCATTGTTTCCATTGTCTATTTATTGTTTTTGGTTATTATTAATTTTACGCTATTCTATATAATGTTACGGCGGCTGAGCCAGTTCTTCTTATTCTAAATTGTGCAGATCCACTTGCAATTGATGCGTCTGCTGTGTCAGGAGAAGAAATATGCATACTCCCTACAAGTGTTACATCTGTTCCTGCAGTTAAAGTTATATCTCTATTTTCACTATCTTCTCCAAGATTAATAAAAACAAAATCAAAAGAATCTTGATCTGTATTTAAACTTAATCCTGAAATTAAATTAGCTGATGCATCTACAGCTTTACTGCGATCAGCTCCTGGGTTTACAGTTACAATACCTTTTAAAATTTGAGCTGCAGTTACTGCATCTGTGTTATCTCCTGCATCTGCTGGTGTTCCTTGATATTTAATTATATTTGGATTACTAGATCCTCTCATGTATATATTTCCAGTTGACATAACTAAATCTCCTGTATCTATTGTTACATTTTGAGTATCACCAGCAATTGTTAGTCCAGCTGTTGCTGTCCCTCCAGCTGTATGTGTTTTTAATTGTATATTTCCATCAGTTCCACTTGCAGATTTACCTGATGTTAATATTATACTTCCTGCTGCACCACTTCCTGTAGCTTCTCCTCCATTAATATTTAAATGCCCTGCAGCTCCATTTACAGCTACTCCACTTTCTACTGTTAACGCTGCTCCAGCTGCGCTTGAAGCAACTGCAGTAGGTTTTATTGTAGATGCTCCTGTAAATCTAAGATTACCAGCTAAAGTTAAAATTTCAGAAAATACTTTAGTACTGTTTGCTCCAATATAAGCTCTTGCAGAATTATCTACTGTTAACCCTCCATCTGCTCCATTTCCAGAAATATATCCCTCCCCATTATTAGTATCTATATTATAAGTAGTACTATCTGCTCCATTTCTAAGATCAAAATTTGCTTCTGCGTTTGTTTGATTAGCATTTAAAGTAATTGTACCTGCTCCCGCTACAACAGCTATGTTTGTACCTGCCGTAATACTAGCTATACTAGGAATTCCAGTAGTTGCATTACCAATAAGAATTTGACCATTTGTTGCTAGCGCCGAAGTTGCTTTTATTGAATCAGCTTCATCTGCATAAAGAATTGCTCCTTTAACTATAGACGATAATCCCGTCCCTCCGTTTGTTACTGGACATTCTCCAGTTACAATACTTGTAAAATCTACAGCTGTTAAAAAAGCTGAAGTTACATTATTACACAAACTTAAATCTATTCCAGCTTCTAAAGCTGTAAGAATTATATTATTAGAAAGTGTAGTTACAGTTAATACTCCTGTATCTGCAGATTTTATACCTTTAAAATTTAATTGATTTTTATTTGTTACACTAACAAACAAATCTTCACTTGTACTTCCTGCTGTAGCCATTGACGGAAATAATGTTGACATTGCAACTTTACTGTATCTTCCAGAATCAGAATTAGCTAGCTGTAAAAAATCAGTAGCACTTATACTATTTTTAGATAAAGTAACTAAATCATATATATTTGAATTTCTATTCGGCATAATTTATATTTTTATATTTTTGTTATAATTGATATATTACAATCTTTACAAAATTTATTTACAAAGTTAACAAATTTTTGGTAATAATTTATAGGATTTGTTGCAATATCAATTTTTTTATAAGATCCACATTTTGTATAATGTGATATTTTTTGAAGAGAACATCCTTCATGGAGTCCTGTTATATTAGCTGGAACTGTAGTTAACTCCCATATTGTTCCATTTAATTGAGAAGCTAAAGGATGAAATACTGGTAAATCAAATTTAACAACATCTCCTACATAAGTTTGATTACTAAACTGAGGAGTATTACTTGAGTCATATCCAAACCACCCTAATGGATACCCATCATATGTTGTAACTGTTGTTCCTTCTCCTGATGTTATTGTTGCTCCTAAATGATTTTTAGCATGATTAACTCCTGTACTAGGGCCTCCTGTAGTCCATTTGTCAGTACAAGAAGCAGCAGTATTTATAGAAAGTTGAGTTGATCCAGAACAATTGTATAAACAATCTATTCCTTCTTTATCTTGAGTTAATAAATATTCTATTAAAATTAATTTCCACTTATCTAACATTGGGCAGTCACTAGTTCTCCCTAATTTATAGTCAAATAACCAATTTGAACCTTTTAAAGTAAGGCAAGCTTGAGTTTTTTCTATAATTGTATCTACGTTTGCAGGAAGACAAGGACTAACTAATTCTACGTCATATTCACATGGGCAAACTGAACTAGAGTTAGGATTGTAGTTATTAGCATTTGGATCTGGACACCCACAAATAAAACATGTTCCATCATCACAAGTTGCTGAAGCATTATAATTAGATGCATTAGGATCAGTACATCCTGAAACTGATGCAGAACTATTAACATTAAACTGTTCTGTATATATACACCCAAAACTATTTATTACTTCTGCTGTATACACACCACTACTTAAACCAGAATAAGTACTAGAAGTAGTTGAAATTCCTGTATATACAGTAGGATCCGAATATATAATAGTTGTTTTTAACGCATTATATATTGTAAGTGTCCAATTTGTAGCAGTATTAGTATTACTAAAAGTTATAGATACTTCTCCATCACTATTAAAAGTTGTACAATTAGTTGTTGCATTTCCAGTTATTGCAGATATTGTTTCAGTATTAATACAAGGACTTACACAACAAGCTTGATCATTTATAGTTGCATTAACTTTTAAAGTATTACAATCACAACTCCAATACTGATTTGTTGCTGTAGGGTCTAAACATGCTTTATATGTACAAGTACCATCATCAGTATTTGCTGCAGGATCATAATTGTATGCGCAAACATCTGTACATCCTAAAATAGTTGGGGGAAAACACGAAGCGTTACAAGCAGCTAATGTTCCGTATTGTCCTAAACCATTTAATGGATCAAAACAATTACCTAGACCATCACAGTCAAATGAATCAAAAATACAACTACCATCGTCACAAACTGCTGCGGGATTATAATTATATGCACTAGCATCAGTACAACCTGAATCAGGAGCTTGTAAAAATTCTGTATTCTCTACAACACATATATTACCAGTACTATCAATTAATGTAAGTGAAACTTTATAAAATCCAGTTCCATATATATCTACCCATAAATTAGTATTTGTAGGTGTTAGTAACGAAATAGAAAACAGGCCGGAAACAGTAACAGATGAGCTACTATACATATTTGAAATAGGCATAAAACCGCTATTTATTGGACTGAATGATACAACTAAAGGAGATAAAGTTCTTGGGGTTGCATCACAAGCTACATCAATAACTAGATCGTAATTACAACCGTTAGGGTTAGAGCCTGGTAAAGAATTACCTGGGTAATGATGTAAATATGGACCAGTAATAGCGCAGCATGGAATAACTGCACATAACGTAGAGTCAGGATCTCGAAGAGCTAAAGGTACTGGAAGTGACATGTAATTAACATTACTAGTATCAGAACAAACTTTAGCTTGTACATTTTGATAAAATTCTGAAAAACAGTTTTCTAATGTACTAGCTTGAGTAACATCTATATATGTAACTCTTACAGCGTAATACCCATAGGCTAAACCTGTAACAGTAGCTGTTGCATTAGACACAAGATCTAACGTAGATGTATTTACAGTTGATACTAATGAAACTCCTGGAGATGTACTAGTGTCTCCTGGGTTAACTAATTTATATGTTTTTATTTGAAATTTAGAATCACTATCCCAAGTCATATAAAATGCAGCTGCTGCAGCAACACTAGCAGTAATATTTAATACACCGTCTGAATTGTGTGTTGTGCTTAATCCAAACCCGCTATTCCAAGTTGCTGAAGTAGGAATAATTGTGCAAGTATCAAAAAGGTCTAGAGTATTACTAGGATCTAAAGGATCTGTTAATAAGCCAGTTGAAGAGCTACATAACATACAAGAACCATCGTCTACAACAGCAGTTGAATCATAATTTACAGCTGTTGAGTCTGTACAACCTATTGGAGCTGCAGCTTCTTGAATAGTAAAAATTGAACATACTTCACACGAAAGACTATCAGTTACACATATTTCATAAAAAGGATTAGCTACAGTATTAGGAGCTAATGCCCCAAATAATCCAGTACTAAATGTTGAAAATGTAATATTAGGTGTAGCGTCTGATTGTGAATATACAGGAATACCATTTATGTCTACTAAATAAAATTCTGTAGCATTTTGATTTAAATTTCCAGCATAAATTCCCCCTACATAAGCTGTTACTACAGTACCTCCACTTGAAGCTGTATAAAAATTGTGCGCACTTGTAATTAACATTCCAGTAACTACTTGAGCATTACTTGATAATGTAAATCTATTTGCTGAACCACCAGTGTCATTTACTGTTGTTGCTAAAGTTACGCTATTTCCTCCCGAAGGAGCAGCTGTTCCTGTTAAAGAAGCCCCACTAGCTGCTGTAACTGTAACAGTATAACTACTTCCTGAGCTAAATGGTATTCCTGTAGCTAAATTAGACACTCTAGTGCTCCAACTTACAAGACCATCAGTATTCCCATAAGTAGCGTCAGTGCTTGTTACTCCTAAATTTAACGTACAGGGAGTACAACAACTACCTACTGTATACGAAACTACTCCAGTAAGAAAAACAGATCCTCCTGGTAAATGTGATGGTGGGATAGTGTTACCAGCACAATCTAAACCTGTTGTTGCATAATTAGCAGGGTCGCCTGTATCACTACAAACAATATAAGTGTGAACAGGTGAAACACATGCATATAGATTTTCTCCATAATAAACTGTATAATTAAATATTTGATTTTGAGATTGAGAACTTAATATTGATACTGTATTAGTTAAACTACTAAGAGTGTTACCTACAGAATAATATCTAGGCTCTACAGAAGACGCAGTAAAATTAGTTACATACCAAGGTTCTGCTTGACCAGCAATTAAAGGAGTATAAGATGTACCATTTTGTAACATTGTATCAATTCTATGAATTTCTTCTTTAGCTGAAATACCTGCTATAGTTGCTTTTGAAGTTAAAGCACTCTCAAAATGAATGAAGTCATTGTGAAGATTACCAAGTGTTTGCATTCTCATTGGAGTTCCACCTAATTGACCAAAAAATGTAGTATTAACCAGAGGGCTATATACTGATACATCATCTAATAATGCATTTGGACTAATAACTGGAGTCCATTGTGTTAAAATACCAAAACTATTTTGTATTTCAAAATGAGCATGCGTATTGTCATTACCTTGACTATAAAAGTTATTAGGGGTATTACCACACCCATTTACCCGTTGTTCTCCTCCGTGTGAATTTGAAACAGCTGCCCAAACCATAGATTCTGGCCCACCAAACCCATATTTTGTTCCTACAGGAGCTTTTATAGAAAATGTTTCAATATGTCCAGATTGAAAAGTAGCTTGAATTTGCATAGGAAGCACTCCACTGTTTCCGGGAAAGTCATAATTTCCTGCAGAAGGAGTAAATGCGTCTTTATCATACACAAGAAAAATATGCTCAGCAGTAGATCCTGATTGCACTACAGCGCTAGAAGATACAGAAAGATCACTATCGTTTAAAAAAGAAGGGCCATAAGTAGTAACATCAGTTAAAGAAATTAATTCATCCCACGCCGCAGAAGGCGAATGGGGACTTTTAGTTCCTTGAATAATTAACCCAGTATTTACAGTAGTTAAAGTATCTCCAGGATAAGATGCAGAAGGTAATGTATAAGCTCCGAGCGAACGTAGATTTACTGCTAGTATAGATATATATCTTGGCCCATTAAGAGGAGAAAACGCTACTGATCTTTGGTATCTTGCTCCAGCAGCATAAGTAGCGTTAATATTTTTAAAAGTTGCTTTATTTAAAGCACTTTTAACTACAAGAATAGTAGATAAATTTACTAAGTTATTAGTGTGTGAATCAGTAGGCAGTCCTTGTAAAATTCTGTTTACTACAGCTCTAGTTTCAGCTATAGGATCAGAAATTGCATTAACAAAAACATTTGAAGAAATTGTATATAAATCTGTTACTACTGTTTTTTTAGTTTTAGAGTCTTTTTTATAATCTGCCATTTATTTTTTTATAAAATTAACAGTCACATCCGCAACTATCATCGCAGATTTCTTTTGCTTTTTTATATTTAGATAATATATCTACATTATACCCAGAATTAGTTACATCAGTTCCTGCTATTTCTACTGCACTCTGAGCGCTTGCAAGTAGTAAAAATATTTTTTGTGCTTTAGCCATTGTACTAGCACATCTAGCGCAATCACATGAGCAATCTATTAATTCGTCTGTTAGTTTTACTAAACAACAATCTATGTCGCATTTAATTAATACTGGTTTGCATGCTTGTACTATTCCAGCTTCTACTACACAAACTTTAAAAACTCCAGTAGGTGAAGAAAGATTACTAATTGGAATATTTATTTGTCCTTTTCCGCTAGAATATGTAAGAGCAGCTGTATAACTTGACGCTATGTTAGGGTCAATATTTGTAATAACAATATCTGCACCAGTTACTGTACTATCATATTGGCTAGCAGTTACAGCTAAAAATTTACATGAATTAAGCACACTTATATTAAATGCCATATTAAATTGTTTTTAGTTTTAAGAAAAAAAAGACCAATAGGGGGACTATGCCCCCTATAAGTCTTATATTAATTTAGGATTAAGCTCCTAAAGATGTTGCTTGGTAGTATTCAATAATTACTTCTACAACTCCTGCCGTTAAAGCTGCTGTTGCAACTGTAATAGTAGGGCGTCCTTCTGTAGTAGTTTTATCTGCCACTACAGAGTGAGTTACATCCTCATCATCAAAGACTCCATTGTCAAATGCAACTGCCGCTACTAAAGCCGCTCCTCCAACACCAATTGCTACAGTAGCTGAGCCACCACTAGTCATTGCTGTTGTTACATATGTTATACAATCTGTAATAATTGCGTTTTCTGGAATAGTTATATCTGCATCTGCAGGTGTAATAATTCCAGCTCCGTTTCCTGCTAAACCTTGGTCTTCCGCAGAATGAGAACCTCCATCTACTGCAAAGTCATATTTAAATTTTACTACTTGTTTTACTGGGTTAAATGCCATGTTTTTATTTTTTAAAAGTTAATGTTTATTATTAATTATAGTATTACTAAAGGAAATACTCCTGCAAAATAAGCATTTAGCTTCTTTTCAACAACTTTACTATCAACGTCTCCATCAATTAATGCAAGATTAATTTCGATTAAATTATCTACTCCATTAATTTGAGAAGCTGAAGAGCCATCCTTAGTTGCTACAATATTATACACATCGTAGTTAGAACCTGTTGCGGATTCAAGAGAAGGCTGCTTTGGTAAGTGACCTCTCATGTAGAATCCGTGAGATGTTCCTTGTAAACTTTCTTCAAAAGCTCTTATTGCAAATCCACCACCGTTACCTGTTGAACCTCCTGTAGTAGCTGAAGCTGTATGCGTTTGCGTACCTCCATCATAACTTTCTACAATTAGTTTAATTTGCACTGGTTCGTAATCCCAAGTGTTTCCACCGTAAGCTACATCACCTCTTATTGCTCCTGAGAATACAACTGTTGCACCTGCTGTAGCATTACAAACTGGATTTAACCAATCTGGTTTTACTAATGAAGCGTCTTCAAACGCTGTCTTAATTAAAGCATCTGCTGCTGTATTTGCTACTGAAGCTGCAATTACAGTTGAAAAGGTAAAGAACTCTATTCTAGGTCCTGAAGTTTTTACAAGCTTAAGTACTAAAGTACCTGCTGCTGCAGACGTTGCTGCAATAGTATCAGTAACTGTACACGCTGCTGCTGCTAGGTAAGTTTTACCACCCCAGTTAACTACGTCTTTACCATAAATCCAAGGAGTTACAATATTTTTGCCATCTTTACCACCACCTACAATTCTAATCATAGGAGCATTTAATATAGTTTCTCCTAAAATTAAATCAGTTGGTCCAGATGCGCTCATTTTTTGGATAGTAACAGCACCGTCTTCAACAGGGTTAGCTGTTGATCTTGTAGTACCATCTCCAATTATTAAATGTCTTGCCATTTTTTTTTGTTTTTTTTAATTATTAATAATTATTCGTTTTTTATCACCTCTTTTTGGTGAGTACTGTATCGAGGATCGTTAGTTCCCTCTAAAATGCTGCTTATTGTCATGTCTACAATCTCTTGATGAGTATGTACTGGCAACTCGCAACTTTCGCTCAAAGTTAATGAAATTTCCTTTGGTTTTCTTATGTAAGTAATTTTCACCCTGTCTATTATAAATATATCACTCGTGTATATATCAATATAGCTACCTCTTATAGTAGTTAAGGGTGAAGTATGTTTTGTTGTGTTAAATGGATCGTCTAAAAGTTTAAATATATCGTCCTGCTGAACAAACTTATTAAATACTGTATCTTCTTCTGTCCCAGCATTAGCTGTTCGTTTTGATACTGCATAATTATCAGTATATTGTGCTGTAACTCTAGGATTATTAAGATCATTAGCTGTACTTGGCGGGTTATGAAATCCTATTAATTCTGTTACTAGATTTGTCCCTGCT
>TARA_R110000737_G_scaffold230712_2_pt1 | contig 12016 bp, 11 predicted proteins | sample TARA_R110000737 | Tara Oceans TARA_R110000737 (sample SAMEA4398027) | marine metagenome | biome: Polar Biome; feature: [SRF] surface water layer (ENVO:00010504); material: water (ENVO:00002006), including particulate matter (ENVO:01000060) such as... | depth 5 m
AATTAATATGAGTTGGCTGAATAAATTAAAAGATTTTGCACCTGAAATAGCCACAGCTGTTTTAACAGGCGGCGCTTCTCTTCCAAGTCTAGCAATGAAAGTTGCATCTGAGGCGCTTGGGATAGACATAAAGACAGAAGACCAGCTAGGTAAAGTCATACAATCCGCTACACCTGAGCAAATGTTTAAGTTGACCCAGGCTAATAACTCTTTCAAGTTACGGATGAAAGAGTTAGCTAATGACATGACAAATGCAGAGTTGGGTGATGTGCAGGATGCTCGAAAAAACCATAAAGACTCCAACATGCCAGCGGCTATCTGCATAACTTTAACACTCTCTGTCATAGGTTTTGCTTGTGCCTTGATGGTGCTTGACGTGCCAGAGGCCAACCAACGCATGCTAGACACTTTATTTGGCTCAGTGCTGACAGCGTGGCTAGGCTCTTTGGCTTTCTTTACCGGTACTACCCGTAGTTCTGGACAGAAAAACAGTGCTTTGATGGACTCAAAGAACAGGTAAGTTATTTCAAAGCCATTCAATGATGCCGAAAATTATTACTGTAATAAGTCCAATGATCTGCTCAATTGGGAACTGGTCTTTCATATCACCACCTAAAGTGTGGCACTATACACAGTTTTGTGTGTGATTGCATGTTCATTAAAAAGATAGTAGTATTAAGTTTCCCCTACGACCCCTCTTTGCGAGGGGTCTTTCTTTTACATGAAGTTGATCTCTAACTCATTGGTTGTATGGCCATCACGGTAACGCTGCAGTGCAGCTTTCAACCCTTCTTCGTCGTCTGCTTTACGATTTATCGCGTCAGCAACAGCAAGGTCAACCGTTTCGTTGCACAATATTCTGAGCAATGACACCGGGTATTTCTGACCCTGGCGATCAATTCGACCATTCATTTGCAGGTACAACTCAAGACTCCAGTTCATTCCGAACCACACCAGTATGTGACCATTGTCTTGCAATCCGTCTACACCATGGCCCATGCTGGCTGGGTGACCTATTAATAATTTAATCTGCCCATTGTTCCACTTGTTGATGACTGCTTCAGTGTCTGATGATTTAGTTGCAGTCATGTTCACCGGCTTGTACTTCTTGAATCGCTTCATTATCCGCTCGGCATCTGCCCTGAACGAGTAGCTGCACAATACAGGTGAACCTCCTGCTTCCTCTAACACTTCTTCTAATGCGTCAAGCTTGGCATCATGTACTTTTTCCCACTCTTTCGATTCAGGTAGGTACGCTGAACCATTGCAAATCTGTAAGCATTTATTAGACACACTGTTACGACTGAATACTTCCAGCTCTGAACCATTGTCCAACTTACTGAACATGTTCTTTTCCATCTCGTCGTATATCTTGCGAGCAGCTGGTGGTAGGTCCACCATGATGTTGGTGATCTTGCACTCAGGTAAATCAAGATGGTCTTTGGCATCCATCTTCTTAGTGATGTCGCTAATGTTGTGCTCAATCCATTGCTTACCAAGCGCAGTGGGTGAGAACGCCCATCCCATGTGGTCGCTGGTGAAGTAGTTGTCCTTGTACCCAGTGATATACTCACCCAAACGGTTGCCGCCATCGACAGCTAAATACTGACCGTGCAGGTCGATGTACCCGTTGCTTGCTGGTGTGCCGGTGAGTCCAGTGCGGTACTTAAAGTGCGGTATCATCTTACGCCAACCTGTACGCTTAATCTTGTGTACCTCACCACGTGCGTCTTTACGTTCACGGATACCACCACCCATACGCATACTGGTGGAGTTTTTCATTTTTGACACTTCATCATAGACTACCATCTGAAACGGCATCTCTTTACCTTGGCTGATATAGTAGTGGTCCAGTGTCTCAGTCAGCCAGTTCATGTTCTCGTAGTTACACAAGAAGATGTCAGCGTTAGCGAACATGGCGCGAGTACGCTTCTCTTTGTTACCGTGCATGACACTGAATCGTAAGTGCTCAGTGTGTGTCCACTTGCGTGCCTCACGCGCCCATACAGCCTGTATGACTCGCAGTGGCCCGAAGATTAATGTCTTCTGTACTTGCCCAGCACGCATACGATCTACGATAGTGGTTAGCGTGATTGGTGTTTTACCAAGCCCCATTCCTAACCACAACATTGAGTCGTCGTTGTACAGTTGATGCAGTACACACTCACGCTGGTAGTCGAACAGGTCTTGTGGCGATAATAGGTTGCTCATAAGAATGAATACTCCACCCGGTTGCTTAACATAGCCTTGAAAATATGCTTGATAACTTCCATTGTCCACCCGTTGCCGGCCATTTTATAGAGTTGAGTATTACTAATACCTGCACTTAATAGTGTGTCTATATGGTGCTCTGGTACTGTTTGAAGTCGGAAACATTCACGCGGTGTTAGATTGCGACACTTATCTACACTTACCTTTACAAAGTTTCCATTCCAGCTAGCGTACTGTCTAGTGGTCAATGTTATGGCTTTATTTGTAGAACCATTATTGCAGACAGCGGAGTATTTCTTTTTAAGTTGAAAGTCTTTGTTTATTCTCCACCATTTCTGCCATCCTTCTGAGTTAGGTTCTGAAATACCATCCTCGAGCATATCATCAAGTATTATACCTTCATCTTCTGGCTGACCGACTGCAAAGCTAGTCCAGTAATAACGGTTACGATTCTGTGCAGACACCAAGGCGCTATTGATTAGAATCTTATGTACGTTGCCCAGAGCATTCTCAGTGTGAGTTGTTATGTACTGCTCAAACTCTTTCTTCATCTTCACGTTTTCAATAAGAAAGTCAGCTTTAGGGTTGTGATGCTTAACGTGCTTTATGATATCTAGCATCGTCCAAAACAACATACCTCGCTCGTCCTTGTCGCCTAGCTGCTTACCAGCCATAGACCACGATTGACAAGGAAAGCCGCCCGTAACCAGGTTAATGCTTGCCCAATCAATATCCCAGTCACGCCATTTTGTAACGTCACCAAGCTGAATAGTGCCAGGAAATAAAGCCTGCGCCGCTTGGTTGGCGTACTTGTCAATTTCTGAGCTGTAATATTTATCAACTTTCATGTCTAACGCTTCTAGCGCCATGCGACCGAAACTCATACCGTTGAACAAACTCAATACGTTTATCATTACAAATCACCGCGTATTTCTTCAGGTGTTAGTCGCGTACAGTTGATGCAGCGAGAGTCATCAAACAAGTACGGGACAGCTTCTTCACATTGATAACATTCTTTAGACCTCACCCTCGCAATAAACCAATCAACACCATCGTCACCGTACACCACAGTCACATCAGCACCAGCTTTATCAAGTCGGTTGCACTCACGGCACTGAACGTCTGACAGTTTGCCGTCGGTGGTCTTAACCTCGACAAAGAACACCTTACCTTTGATGATCACGATACGGTCAGGCACACCATCACGCCCAGGTGACACCCACTTACGAGTGATGCCACCCAACTTCTGCACTTCTTTGTCGAGGTACTTCTCAACCTTGTTCTCACGTACACCCATGACTATATCCCTCTCATTTTTAGTACAAGTTTCTCAGCTTCTTTCACATAGAAGTCATAGCTGATGTCGTCAAAGTATTCTCTCTGGTCATCGTGGTCTTCCGCACATTCAGGGTTCATCAATCGACTTGGTATGTAGTTACACACCATCACGGTGAACGGTGCATGGTACTCAGTGCGGCGCTCTTCATATATTGATTTGTTCCCAGTGTGTATGCGGTTGTCCCACTCACCCAGCCCGATCTCATCCATGACTGTGTGGAACATCGCGTCAGTGATCTTGTTCTTACGCTTGAACTCACCGATAGGACCAGCAGCCTGCATCACTTTCTCCATGATGTGTCCGTCAGTGCTGACGTAGTACCGCACGATGTTGGCCACTCGCTTGCCACCCCACTCAAGCATGGCGCTGCGAGGCACCTTGGCACGCATGAAGAAGTCATTGATGTCGTTGTGGTTCTCAATGAACTCACGCAGATCAGCACCACGTACCAAGAACGCTTCAGCAGCCTTGGCCACGACTCGCATTGACCAGTCCTTGTGATAAGGTAGTTCACGTGTGACTGGGTTCTCTTCAGCGGTCTCGTATGCGTAGGCACCGATGCGTTTGAGCTTACCACCGTCTTGCTTCTCAGCAATGTAGCTGTTCACGTCACGTATCCACATGCGACTGTACAGAACTTCTTCAAGCTCAAGCTTGGTCAACTCTTCCCACCACTTGCACACACTGCGGCTGTGTTCCACATGCTCACGTGGGCATAGGTAGGTAACACCATCCGTGTTGCACTGGACCATGGTGAGTCCTGGTATCTTGATCATCTGCTCTACCAACATCAACAACAACATCTGCCCGTTGATGGTGATCGACATAGTGTAAGCCATGTCAAGGAACGGGCTGTACTCGTTGTTACTACCACCATAGGCACCGTTGAGTGCTAACTTATACGCACCGTTCTCAGGTGCAGACTTGGGGTAAGACTGGCGAGTGTGATATACGTCAAGGTACGCGTCACAGAATTGCTCACCAAGGTGTGCAGGGTACAAGTTATTCTTGATAGCAACGTTCGGGTAGAAACTTTTCACATCTATGTCCATCAGTTGATGCGTGTCACTGGACTCAATGATAGCATTGCGCATGGACGCGTGAAGTCCACCCGTGCCGATCTTATAAGTCAGTCCTTGCACGTCAGCAGTCAGGTCTGTGAACACACCCTTGGTTTCTGTGATCGTCTGGGCCTTGAGCCACTGCAGAATGCGGCTGAACTCAGGTAACTCAAACGACACGTAAGGGAAAATCACAGTCGATAAGTCTAACGACTCACGCTTGGTCTGCTTCTTCTGACGCTTGTTGTCCTCGTCCTTGTAGTAACACTGGATGCCACTAGACTCCATACCCTTGATCAACATGGTCTCACCAATCTTCACGTCTGACATGTTGATCATGTTGGTGTTGAACTTCTCACTGAGTCGTTCACGCATGGCGATCATTGGTAAGGTGCGTTCATGGAACATCGCAGTCGCCTTCACGTCATGGTGGTTGTAGTCAATCAGTGTGGCAATCTGGTTCTGATCCAAGTGTGTACCCACATCGAACGGCAAGTCTTCAATACTACTCATACCCATGTTGAACTCTAGCACTTTCAAGCTGGTGGCTTTGGATACATTATCGAAGTGATGGATTTTATACAGATCAATCTGCGGCACCACTCGATCGTTGTCCCATATCATGTGTGCGAACCGTTGGTTGTACGGTCCGTTGATGATGCTCATTGCTTTGGTGTAGATTCTCTGAGCTGTTGCAAACTCACCATGTTTATAGATGTCATGTATCACTGGGTAGTCGAACCCTAAGTTGTTGTACCCAACTAATCGGGACAACTGCCGACGCAGCACATCTATAAACGCCATCAACAAAGGCAACTCATTCTTGAAGTCTGATATTTCAAACACCCACCGCTTGTCTAGTTCAGGGTGATTAGCAATGAACGTAAAGCAGTTGGGGAAGGTTTCAATATCGTACTCTAAGTCACCCGGCGCAAGGCCGAACATAAAGTCCGGCGCACCTTTTACTATGATGTCCATGAACGCTTCGCATTTTTACGCTGGCGTTTGGCTTCTGCTTTATCCATCATCGCAGTTGCTGCTGCTGCTGACTGCGGTGGACGCTCTGCTACGGGGAACAGCTTATGGTCACATGCTTTTCGTTCAGCTTTTGATTTGCTTTTCACTGGGTTAAACATTGCTGCTATTGCATGTAATAAACCTGTTCCTGCTAGTATATTCTTCATCAGTGTGTGTCCTTTTATTAGAATCGTTTACCGTTAACTGTTGCGCGGTTCTCAGGTTTGTGGTCTGCACGCATCTCGTTGTACTCCAGCTTCTCGTACAGCGCACCTTCAATGTCGTACCCTTCGATTTCAGCTGTTGCCATCAAGTACACGATGAAACATGTGTACGTTTCATTGAACCCTAACACCTTGTCATCGTCAGTGTCATCAATGCTGAGAAGTGTGCCGAACAGTAAGCCTGAGTTGATGAACGTCAACATGCCGTGACGTGAAGCTACGTTTTCGAGCCTACCATACAAATCTGCAATGTCACTTGTCATAGCACCATGTAACTCAGGTGAGTACGTCCAACCCATCTTGCCACCGAGGTCTAACATGCGGATCAATGCGTCGGCCAGTTCTACTTCACCCATCTTGCGGGTTGGTAGGTGGTCGTCCATCATGTCCTTGCGTTCACCTTCAGTGGCTTCAGCGATCTCAGTGTTGACCAGCTGTAGCTTTGTAATGACGCACGGGTTGTTGTCCCACCAACCTGCTTCTATGTTCTTAGTGTGAATGAGTGTTGCTAGTTCGTTAAATTCCATGTGTGTGTTCCTTGGGGCGCTCTCACACCCCGTTGTGGATTAAGTGAATGAAGGTGTTGCAGTTGGTCCAACCATCATGCCGTTCTGAATCAGCAAGTCATCAGTCCAACCGGCGGCAACGTATGCTTCATAAGTTGTGCCGTTAGCAGCTGCAGTCATCTGGCGTTGCGGTGCCATTGGTGCAGGTGGTGCCATTGGTGCAGGTGGTGCCATTGGTGCAGGTGGTGCTACTTGTTGATGCGGTGTGGCCGCACCACCGTTAGCAACATCAGCGAACATAGACGACGCATCAGGTCGGCCACTTAGTTCACCAAGTTCACCCATTTCACCAGTGAGCATGACACCGTTTAGGCCAGCTGACACACCTTTGTTAACAGGTTGGCTGAATGTAAACGAGTTGAAGTTAGCCCATACAACCATACCAGCTTTGCATTCATGTTGTGCAGTAACTGGTTGAAGGTTCGTGTCAACCAAAGCAGGCTTACTATCAGCTTTAGAGTTACCAGAAACAATCATAAAATTGTGCATGGTTGGGTCGTTAGGGAACTGAACAGCGCCGTCTTTAAAAAATACTTTACCGTTGACTGGGAAACCTGAAGGGAATCCATCAGCTTTTCCTTGCTCAAGTATTTGCTGAACCATGGCCACTTGAGGGTCGTCTTTGCGAATCAATACGCTGGCACTAAACTTCGGGTCGTCACATGGGTTGATACTACGTGCTGTGAACAAATGAGGGTATGACAAAATACCTTTAACTTTAAATTGCATACTGTGTGCTCCTTACATAAATGAAATGGTTGGTTCAACACCGCTGAACATTGATTGGACATCTTTTTCTACGCGCTTGGCTTCAGTGCGTGCGACCTTCGTGAGTGCCATCTTACCGGCTACTTCGACGATCAGTTCTTCTTTGATCTTCTTCTTCTGCATCTCTGTCAAGCCGGACAGTTTCATAACAGCAGCTGGTGAGATCAGTTTCTGCGGGTAGATGTCAGACTTCTTCAATCGACGTGACTTCAGTTTAGCTTCAATAGACTCATCGTCGTCAATCCACTTCTGTGACATGTTACCCGGTCGCATCTCGTAACCTGGTACATACTTACCTGCATCAACTCGACATTGAATCTCTGCGTTCACTCGATCATAAGCAGCGTTCAGTCCTGCACGAGTGTCAAGCAAGTCAGCAAGCTGAAGCTCACTCATTTGTTCGATGCCTGTGAACGTCTGCTCAATGGTTTCAAACAGGCTTGAACCTGCTACTACTACTGTACTGGTCATTGTCTTCACCATATCTATTGGTTGTTGCAGTAGGGCAACACAGTCTTTGCGGTGCTTACACCACTGACAGTAGCCTTTACCACCTTTGTTATCAGGAATGCACGGTGCATCAGGATCATCAGTCTTACTTGCGGCCATTGATAAAGGGTCTATCATCGCCACCATCTGGTCTGCTGTTACATCTTCATATCGTACTGGTGGGTTAGTCTTTGGTTGCACAATACTCAACCGCAGCTTGCTGACGTTTTTCGATATGAACGGTCGAACTTTTTCAGGACCAGAACCGATGTGCTCTCTCATCTTACCCAAACCATAGCTCACAAGCTGGGTGTTCAACTGACTATCACGATCAGCAACACTGACCCACATGCGACCATCTTTGTAGTCGCAGATTTCAATGAACAAACACTGCCCGTCTTCCATCACTGTGATAGTAATGTCAACAGTCCCCCACCAATCATCACGACCTACAAGGCCACCAGGGTTAGACTTGCTTTCAGATTCAACAGTGATCACACCGTTGGGGTACTGCTCAGTCAGCTCACGGTGACGACGTGACACGTAGTCCAAGCACATCTGCACTCGTGCTACACGGTCATCGTCGATGTACCAGCCCATCGGTTGATCGTGATGGTTAGTACCAATGATCATGCCAATGTAAGTGTCAGCCCGCACGTTGTTCTCAAGACATAGCTCAAGAAGTTCGTGACTACCCGTACCATCGATGGCAGCTGCACCAGAGATGTCTTCATAGTTGGCTTCTTCACGAACAGAACCTGGGCAATGCGGCCAACGGTGGTTACTTGGCCCAAGTCTTGCGTGACTACCCATTACAACGCCTCGGCTTTAGCCACAACATCTGCATAGTGGAATGGGTCAAGCTGCGCCAAGCCAGTCACACTGTACTCTTTAAGGATAGCGTAGACGGCATCACCACCACCCAGTCGCTTGGCCACTGCAGATAGTCGAGCACCTGCATCATCAACAGCCATTGGTCCTGCTGCTGTAGCTGTAGGTGGTGCTGGTGCTGGTGCTGGTGCTGGTGCTGGTGCTGGTGCAGGTGCTGGTGCTGGTGCTGGTGCTGGTGCTGGTGCTGGTGCAGGTGCAGGTGCTGGTGCTGCTGGCGATGGTGCTGGTGCTGTACCGCTGGACGCGACTACTACATCTGCGATGGTTTCCAGTGAGTCAGCGATGCGTTTCATGGTGTTTTCAATTGACATTATATGTCTCCTTAATCATTTTCTTTTGGGCTTCGGTTGGCTCGATAGTTACACGACCCTCGATGTAAGCTTCCATCAGCTCACGGGTTACTTCGTAATAGCGTTTGCCGTGCTCATCACACTTGGCTTTGAATGCACGCTTTAGGTCGAATGAAACCCTCACGTTAATATTGGTTGAACTCATGTTTTTTCTCTTTGGTTAGTTGATATGATTAATGTAACACTTTGTCTAACGGTTGTCAAACAGTGTTGGTAGTTTGTTTTACTTTATTGATCTGAACTTTGTACTCGTCATACATCTCACCAGCGGTCAGGTCTGCGTACTTCGCATGGTTACGTATGACGTAGGGTCGCAAGTCTTCATGGTTCTTACTGGCACGGACCTTCTTCACACCTGGTGTATTGGACAACAGTCTACCCGTCGCTGTTGGTGTGAATATCTTGGGGTCACACTGCATCAACTCAGAGTACCAGACCAGACCAGCTTTCAACGTGTTACTCGCGTCTGACGACGTGATGATGTCGCTGCTGAACGCACCAGCACGTGACTCGATGAACGCGTCAATGGTTTGCTGACGTGGTGGCTTAGATGATTCTTGAATGTCACGCAAGAAGTCAGTCACAACGGGTGCAACACCGGCACGAAAATCAGACAGATCAAGCTCGTTCAGCATGTGGTAGATCACATGGTCACTGCCACCGTTGTTCATCCAGTTCCACATCTTCACCCAGTAGTCTTGCCACTCTTGGCTAACGTCACCCTTGTCGTCGCGTATGTGTAAGTCAGACCACAGTGCGTAGAACCGGCGTGACTGGCCTTGTAGTCTGATCGGCATCACCTCGTTACTGGTCATCACACAGTTAACGATGTTACGAATCTTGATAGGACGCACACCCTTGATGTTCACACTCAGCGTCAGTGGTGGTGATGCGGCCAATGGTTTCAGCTTTGCGCTAACAACTTGTGCTTCACGGTAGTCACCTAGCTCAGTCTCGTTGATGACTAAAAACTTAATGGCCAGTAAGTATTCATTAAAGTCGCGGGTCAGTTCGTGGCCCTCGATCACGTGAGCGTACACGCCCATGGCCTGCGTCAGTGGGGTGAGCAACCAATCTTTACCGATACCCTCACGACCAGCGATGATAAGCATGTGGTTGATCTTCTCTTCAGGGTGTCGCAGTGTAAACGCCATCCATTGTGTCACGTGTTTGATGTTCTCTTCAGTGAACCCCATTAGTCGCATGTGGTCATAGAACGGTGTCACATCACCTTGCACACCTGTTGGTACTCGCTGTGATGACCATAGGTTGCCGTAGGTAACACCGTTCTCTGTGAATATCTGTGCCTTCTTCGGTGCAAAGTCTAGCTTGTCCACCTTGTCAACGTGGCCACCTTGCAACGCAGTCTTGCGGGCTTCAGCATCCATGTGAGCGTGGGCGTTTTGGAACCCATCAGGTGACATGAAGATACCAGACTGACGATCATAAAATTGGTTTTGCTCTTTGACATACAGCATGTTGGTTAAGAAATCGACTTTCTTGTTACCCACGTCATACCACTGCTTGCGTAAGTCCTTTAGTACAGCCCTGAACTCTAGCTTAGTCCAGTGCATCAAGTCACACACCCTCACGTGGTGCTGCAGCTGCTCTATTGCAGGCATGCTATCGACGATCTGCAGAATGGTTGATGTGATCTTAATGGCATCTGCTGACGACGGATTGATGTGGTTAAGCGCAGTGAACAGTTGCTCAAGACCGTCTGCTGCTGGTGGTGGAGTTACGGCTGCTGCTGCTTGTTGAGTTGCAACCGGCGGCGGCGGAGGTGCCATGCTAGCACCCGTGAAGTCATACACTGGTGCGCTGACTTCCTTGAACGCTCGTATTGCTTGCCAACTGGTGTACGACTGTCGGAACCCTGGCTGCAGTGACTCAATAAGGTTGACAAGGTTGCGACCCGTGCGCCCTTCACAGGCACCGTGGTGACACTTAAACCCCATGGATCCGTCGTCGTTTGTGAAGATTGCTGCGCCATTATCGACAGCTCCAGTGTGCTCTTCGTGCCAAGGGCAAGTAATATCAAATCGTCCATTAGATCGTACCTCTTTAATACTGATGATGTCTGGTATCTGTAGTAGTGGGTGATCAGGAATATCTGCAGCACCGTCAACACGTGACTCACGACGCGGTGCGTCAAGGTTAACGTGGAACGGTTCAGCAAGTGACTCGATCGTTGATGTGTTGTGTGGTTCCCATAGCAGCATCTTACACTTGTAAGGTTGGCCATCGACCATCTTGCTCACTTTGGTATTGTAGCCGTCAGGCATTCGCACGTAGCGCGTCACACCCTTCATGCCTGGGTCTTTACCTGATGGTGCCAAACCATTGGCCACCAATCCGTCAAGCAGATTCTCAACCTTACTGCGATCATCACATGGGGTGTCCAGTATGTAGCCCCATTGCTCAGAACCAGGTGACGTTTCAAGTATCCAGCTAGGTTTGGGTAGCTTCTGTGCCTCCACCAGACTCAGCTTCTCTTTCACATCGTCCAACACAATTGTTGGCGTGCGTAAGTACAGTGCCTTGCGTCGGCGGGGTGTGCCGTACTCGTCAGGACTGAAGATGCTGATGGTGAAATACTGGTTACTGTTCGGTGTGAACGTGTACCGACTAGCCCAGTTACCCGACCACGCACGCAAATGTTCGTCACTGGGTATGTTGTTCGGGTCGAATGTAAAATCAGTAACGTGCACGAAAGGTGCGTCGTCCTTGAAGATAGCTTGCAAAAACTCAGTGTTTGAGGGCATAATACGTACCGTGTGTGTGTGTTTTGGCCCGTCTTATGGCGGGTCTTTTTTTGGCAAGTTTGTAATGGTACTGATTAGTCGATGGACTGTAAAGTGTTCTCAAACCAATAACGCAAGTCTTCAAGTGTACCGTTTTTATCGCGCATAATTAATTCCTTTTGTACTGATCAACATGACCTTGGGGTACTTGGTTTTGTATAAGAAACCACTCACCTTGGCTAAATTGCCACATCGTTCCGTCGTCACAAAGAGCTATTACGTATCTATAAAATTCGCTAGTCTCGCGCTCATTTAGTATCTGTATCACTTTCCTGTTCATAATTAATTCCTTAATG
>TARA_R110000737_G_scaffold42130_1_pt1 | contig 12011 bp, 3 predicted proteins | sample TARA_R110000737 | Tara Oceans TARA_R110000737 (sample SAMEA4398027) | marine metagenome | biome: Polar Biome; feature: [SRF] surface water layer (ENVO:00010504); material: water (ENVO:00002006), including particulate matter (ENVO:01000060) such as... | depth 5 m
TACATCATATCGGACTTCTTACGAAGGAACAGCAGATATTCCGCGCATACGAGTTTATCCGGCAAGCGGATGGGAGCCAATGACAATCCGAGCAGGTCCGTTTGGTCGCGAACATGCTTGGACAAAACGACACGGTGCTGTGACAAGCGACACTTACTCAACAAGTAGCGCGGCAACAGACACATTTGGTAACGCGAATGATATTTCTTGGGTCAATCCTATTCGTCTGTATTACGACGACGAATCTATTTTGGTATATCCAATGCCAACTTCTTTCTTACTCAAGGCCGAAGACGCATCCGAGAATTGGACTGTTCCACTTACGGGAACTTACCCTCAAGGGACTCAATCGTCAAAGATTGCAGTCTACGCTCAAAGACATAAAGGGGTCGACCACGCTCAGTTTAGTGGTTTGAGGCTCGCGGGTAACACAAACGGTGAACCTTTCACATATTTCCGAGGAGCGCACGACAGTGTAGACCACAGCGTTCCGTTGTATTTTGGCGGAGGTTTTAGCGGAGTCACTATGGACATCAATGACGGTAGCCGCGTTGACTATACTGAGCATAACGAACACCCTTACGCAAGTGGCCTTACCGGGTGCGCGGGAATGCAAGACATTGGAGAAAAAATGGGGTCGTTTGCTTTGCTCGACTCGGCGGCAATGTTTGCTATGTTCCCCGGCACGCCTCTATGCGACCAAATGCATGGTAGCCCTCTCCCTCCATTCGCAAACCAAGACGCTGTTCTCGCTGTCGACATGAACGGAAACGGCAACGACCACACAGGAGTAGGGGCAACTTACACCAATGTGAAAGTTGTCAAACCCTCACCTATAATTCTTCGTTTTGCGCACCCATACGCTCGATTTACAGACGCTTCTAACAGCGTCGCATACATCATCTTCGGTCCCGGTCAAGCCGCGCCTAAGCATTGGAGAGGTGAAAGTGGGGGTATCGGAACAGCAACATCAATCGAACCCACCGGAAAGCACACTGTTGCCGCTAAGCATTATGCTACTGTTAATGGCGGCTCCACTGTGTATAGCGCAAACACCGACACAGGGTATCTCCTGCCTAACGAATTACACAATGGCGCACTTAACAGCGCGGCTAATCAACTGCTACCTCCGACAGACGCTTATGGAGCGAACAATGTATTCCCCGGTAAAGCATTCCGACATTGGGAAACACCTCTTGGATTCCCAAACAGCGCGTATAACCAAACTCTACCCGAACACTCTCGCAATGTGTCAAATCACTTCGGTAGCGTGTCGACTCTCGCCACAGTCTCACAAAAAACAGCCCATCCGTTCTCACACTACAAGGCGGCTATTCGTTTCGCAAGTAAAGGGATAACCACCGACCCTGCTAAAACAAACCTCATGGTGTTCCACCTTGATGGGGGTTATTCTCCCGGCGGTTCATGGTTTGACAACACCATTCGTAAGAACCCACCTCACCCAATTACACTTGCGCATGTTCAATACTCACAGAGCGCAACAGTAAACGGAACATCAATCACCACAGGGCTTAACGCAACCATGTTCCGCGTAGGCGCGGCAGTCACCCTCGGCTATGACACGAACGCAACAAAGACTCCGCCTCTCGACACATTCCTTATTGACGCTACGCGCTGTCAAAACAGCGAGGAGTTAGCCGCTGTTGTAGCCGCGGCCATCAATACTTGGCCGGGACCTGCGAATCTCAAAGCGATAGGAGGGTCTTTCCTACCATCGTTCCAAGACGCACAGAGACAAGATAAATACAGTTGGGTCGAGATGATTAACACAGTCAATAACTATGATGCCACTAACGGCATAGTCACTCTTTCCAGCGGTAATATGCCGGAGACGCTATCCGCAAATGGATGGATTCGCGTCAGTAATGGCACGAATGCATACTATGGCTATTATTCTCACAGGACGGACTTGGACTTTATTTTAGGAAACAACTACCGAAGCAATACAAATAAACTTGAGAATGGTGCGGGCGACGCATCACCTATTGCCTCGATGAATACAGCCGCGCTAAATGGCTACAAACTTCATGTTTGGTCGAGAGCCGGTAATTTAAGATGGGATAACGGTTTTCAAGAAGCGGCAATCTCAACCCGCGTAACAGGCGCAACAGGTGGTGTTGATGTGACTAACAGCGCATACGACCATTTCGCGGCAACCCAAGTTCACTTCGCAGGTGTTCACGATGCGATTGACAGAACTCGCGCAGTTGGCGCAGTCGGGTGGCATGGTGAGCGTTATTCCTACCTCAACAGTCTCAACATAGGAACAAAAGTAGCGGCAGGACTTGGTGGCTGGAACCCGCAGACAGGCTTCAATCCATACGGACCTTCGCAATCATGTCACACAGTCAACACTATTCGCTACGAAGTAGCCCCTGCGGATGCGGACCAAGAAAATACAGGTTATACATACATTCCTTTGGTTGATTCTCACCCCGCCACATCAAGAATACATCAACGACATTATATTGCGATTTCTTACGAAGGGGATTTACCAATTATAGCAAAAGCATCGCGCAACGGACAATCGACTTGTGGTGATATGTTACATCTCAAGTGGGGCATTACTCCCGCTAATGACAGTGCGGGTAATGCAGTCGCTAAGATGGGAGGCACTACTGTTGCTTATCACAACGAACGATTCAATGTTGATAGATTTAACGCCGAATCAAATGCGGGTCCTCATGTCGAAGCACTACACGAATCAACAACAACCATACCCACAAACGGCACACCATTAGCACAAGCAAGCGATTCTACACAAGCAACTCTCTTTCAAATGGATGCTTGTTTGTTCCCCACAGGTGACTTGTTTTACAATAGCGACATCAACCCCGGAATTAAGAATTACAGCACAGGGTCGTTAACTGAATCACTGTTTGACTCCAAAAAAATGGGTGCCGCAAGTAGTGGCTACACCGATTATAGCACCCATCTAAGTAGCGTCCTCAATTACGGTGATGGGACTTCTGCCGCGCGCAATTTCTTTGTTGAGCATGTGGTGTGGAAACGAATGAGTGGAGGTAATCTATCACTACCTGCCCCTAACGCTCGCGGTCTTGGTTCTATCCCATGGCAGTATCACAAAGTAGGTAGCGCATATTACAAGTTCGGAGAGACAATCTACGGCAATACGCGCTTCTCTTTTGAAACAACAAACAAAGCAATGTTCCCTATCGTGCAAGCGCAGGAGTTGGCTCACCCATCACTTGCTGAACAATACCCATACGAGATACGAAACGCTCTTGCTATCCCTAACGAAGAAATGCAATTTACAACAATGGTGGTTGTTGATGATACAGGACAGCAACACACGCTTGTAGGAGGCTCACCTCTTGGTGTAGTCATTCGTGACTTTGAATTACAAAACGAGAGAGAAAGTTCGGGATTGGCACCATCACTTGCGAATTCCGGCATCGCCCCTAATATCAAAATCCAACTACCCGACCACGATGAAATACCATCCAACATTCTTGTCCGTAGCGGGTTCGATAGACTACAAGCCTACCAACACGAGACCATGGGTGACGGTGGTTTACAGCACCCATCCCAACCAAGCGAGAGTGTAAATACAGCATTCAGTAATAATGGCGCAGGAGTCACCACAGCCCCTTATTGGGAACAGCGCGGCTACGAACACATCAATGATAATCCCAATTTATTCCCCGACAGCACTAATTCTCTCACCCAAGAGAACATATTGAAGACGGCCTACGAACCTCACGACCGCGCATTGTATTTCCACATCACTAAGATGGGCTACACATATACTCAGCGCGAACCCCTTGGTATAGTCGCCGGAGTCATGACGCGAAACGCGCTCACCTTCGTCTCATCTACTGCAAACACAATTACCGCTTCGGGTGCAATCACACCAGCAATATGGCAACAGAACAAAACGAACGATAACCGTTGCTTCATAGCAGTTAACGGGACAATCGCGTCATACTTGGTAATAAACGGTAGCACTTTTGAGGGCGTCGTCTTCGCACCCGATTTCACAGCCGTTGCCGGAGATACTATTTCTCCATCTCATTATATTCCCGCAGGGACAACTCGACACTTTGCCGCAAGACGCTTGCGAGACCACGCAGAAGTGAGTGGCAACAGCCCCGACAAACCCCTCACTCATTGGGCGGGTGTCGCCAACAGCGCCAGCCCTGCTACCGCGGTAAGGACCGCTAACAAACTCACTCCAATGCCATTACCGCGAATGGGGCATCACTATGTCACACCTACAATGGCTACAATGCCGGGTCATCTTGCTCACCCTGCTTATCAAGTCATAACAGCAACCGAGTCGGCATGTCAAAGCGCGACAAAATCCGCCGAAGAAACCGCCGGGTATGATGATGTCCAAGAACATGCTGATACTCTTGTTTGGTTTTCCGGCGTAACAGCACCTACTCCTCCGAGCGATATTCACGGTGACGGATTCACTTTGCTCACCGAGACCAAAATCCGTTTCGACGGCTACGGTATCGCCGACGAAAGCAATGTGGCTAACTCCGCAGGTGGACACCGTATAGCATTAGAAACAGGAACCAATTACAACACTTCATGGAATTTCCCCGACCCTCTTGAAGTAGGGGCGTATCAAATTGTTATTCAGCCAAATCTGCATAGTCAGCAATTGATGGGAAACAACGCCAACACGGTGTTTGATTCAACCTCCGCACCTGTCAGTGCGGCAGGTAGCGCGGCAACCACTAAACCTCTGCTCACAGACCAAATAATCGCGACAGTTATCGCAATCCAATGGAGAAGTGGTAGTTCCGACCTCATCTTATCCGAAGCAACAATGGCTGATGTGCGCGGCTGTGAGATTTACTTGAATGAATTGATGCTTGATGTCGACCCGTCATCACGCGAGCAATTCACCAACTTACCTCTTCTTGGATTGCAGAACCCATTCGGTATCAACGCATCATCGTCCGGCGCATTCACTCGACGCTCACTACCTTATCATCCAAACATGTTCCGTCGCTCAACACCCGGACCTACTATTACTGTCCCATGGTGGTCGGTCGCATACGACCAAGCAACTGTATTCGCAAGTGGCGGCAACAACAAATGGATGCAGACTCAACATTATCACCCCGATGACTACTACCTGTTTTGTCGCTCAACACTTGGCGGTGTCGGATGTCAACTAACAATGACGGGCTATCCTTCTCTCTACCTTGATGTATATACTGAATACCTTGCGTCACTTACTCCAACATGCACAATTAAAAAAGTGGACCAAAGTGGAACAAAATTGTTTGTTGACAACAATGCACTATTCCCGCTTGTGGGGATAGACTACAAGAACCACAAATTAGCAATAGAAGGCTCGGACGGAATCACTTACTATATCACATATGCAAATCGAGGATATAACAGCAGTCCCACAGCAGGTGCCAACACGACTGTGTTTGTCGGAGTGGTAGCATCCTCATACATTTGGGGCAAACTCGCAGAAGGCCAAACCATTCGTCTCACCGGACCTTCGGCTACACTCCTCGCAGGTGAAGTTTACACCAATTCCGAAGCAAGTGTCGCCACCCGCAATCTCCCGCAGTTGTTAACCGGAACGCGCGACACTAATTCCGGCAATCCAGCAGACGCATACTTGTGTCTATGGCACTACAACCTTGGTCGCCCAATGACTTGGTTTTCCGACTCGCGCACAAACGCTACCGATGTAGCGGTTGACAACGCCCCATACAATCACCTACCCGAACATTTTGAGACGGTGCATTATCACGAATTCATATACGCTATGAGCGATGGCCCATTCAAGTTCCGCATGCGCGGTTGGGATGGACCCGGTGATGGTTTAGTAGCCACATGGACCGACACTTCAAACTACCCTCACCAAGCCGGACTTGACTCAATGAGTTCTGCGCGTCAATACCACTACGGTTCATTTTGGCCCGGTGGACATCGCTTTGGCGCACAAATGAGTTCTATGACGCTATACGGGACAGCCTCAATTGGGTGGGGTGGGAAAGACAGCAAGATACAGATTGATACAGGAACAAGCGGCATTGCGAATAAAGGATTACAAATCGCTGATACACTCCCAACAAGTTTGACAGATTCTATCGGAAGCGTAAACACAAAACGACGCGTAGGAATGGGCTACCGAGTATCAGTTCGGCAACCATACAACCGACCACGATGGGCTATCAAAGGCGGACAAGGCTTGCGCGACCCTTATGCCTCACACCATTTCAACCTCGATGGGCCATTTGTCTCTCAAGAGGCAGGAACAGGAAAGAACTTCACCGAATCCGATTCGGCATCCAGCGTGAGTGATTCACCATACACGGCATCTTACACAGGTATTCTTGAACGACACACGAACGCGTCAGCGTTGATTGGTAGCGACATAAAAGGTCAGCAAGTCCGATACAGCCACGGTCGTCGCATGACGAAACCGTTTGGTTGCGCAGTTCGCAACATCATCAACCCAACAACAGGATTTAGGTTGTTTCACGGAGACACACCTACGGGGCTTGTAGGGACAAATGTTGACGACCAAAGAGTGAGCCTCGCGCTTGCTCAAGCACACTACATGGTTGATTGGTGGGGCAACACCACCGGAGAAGAGGTGCGTAGATTCCCTGTTCGTGGGTTTGGTATTCGCCCATCGTGGGACCCCGAAGACTCTTACCATTCTAATGATAGAGCCGCCGCCCCCGCAGAAGCGATGATTGCGCAACGAAGCAACATAGGTAGTGCGTTAGCGGTGATTGACTTTTTCGACCCTGTATCAGCAAAGCGCGTAGGTGACAGAGGAGATGGTCGCGGTGTTCGTTGGCCGACAGCCTTCAACGAAGACATTCTACAAGCAGTTAGCACACCTATTCGACCTGTTGGTATGGTTCTATCACACCATACCTCGGAACCACCATTCACAAGTGGTTATATTCGCGCATCAAATGACACTTTGCAGAACTATGAGGTTCCTCGCGGTATCAGCAACAGGTTGGAGATTTCAGCCGACGATGGTTTATTGAAACCTGCGGCCATGATGGGGTCTAATACAGCAACCGCCGAAACAGGATTCTTACCGGCGAGTCAAGTTATTCAAGAACCAATATCAAGAGTGTCACCAAGAATAGGATTAGACGCACCAATCATCGGAACGACAGATAAGAAGTATGGTATCATCGGAACAGAAGCCGTGAGCCTTCACACAGACCGAGGTGTGGGTCAGCGCTTCATCTTAGCCGGAGGGGTCAGCACATCTAATCGCGCGGTTAGTGATTTCGACATGACCGCTTTGAACCTATCAAGCGCTAAACAGGTTATGAGGTTTGGACAGACACACGGTATTCCTGTTATGGGCGGCTCTTACATTCTTGAGGTCTCCTCATACATCGACCCTATCAGCGATTTAGGATGGGGTCGGTCGGATGATTCTTCGTCAAATCGCAGTAGCAACCCATATCAAACCACAGCGAATAACCCGTTATCCGCGGCAACAAATGTAACCGACAAGTCAATGAAGTTCTTGGTAAGACCTGTTCGCGTTCTCGACCATAAACATATTGAGATTTTCCGAACAAACAAAACTCACTTCTTGAGCGCAACTGCCGCAGGTCGCTACGGTGTGTTCTCATACGACATGCCTAACGCGAGAGCGACAGTGGCGACATCGACATTTATGAGAGACACTAACCCGTCACCAACCAACGCTCCTTACCCACCTGTCTATCTATTCAAAGAGGCGACATCAACAGCCGCACCTGTGAGTTTCGGACCGAAGATTCCGGGCTTTGAATCATCATCGTTTGGTAATACTCTAAAGCAACCTGTTGCGCGAATGATTGTAAGCACCAACACATTACAGCACTACCGCGGAGATGCGAGTCGGAAACAATCAGTGAAAGAAGGTGAAGGTATTTTCATCAGCAACAACTTTTCGATACAACCTCGCTTTACGCAATTGTTATATCCGGGTGCCAATCAAAACACTTCAACACACACGAGTGAAACGAACAGAAGCGATAATAATTTGGACTGATACTTATGACTTATGAAATACCTGCCCCTGCCAACGCGACTTATGTTGCGCGAGCGACAGGTAGGAGCGATACAATCCACACAGAAGTAGGTTCGCTGATAGAACAACCTAAGTTTGTGGATAACGCGGTTCACCACGCTATATACGAGACCTCAACTATTGGTGACATTAAACTCAATACACTGAAAATAAAACCTCCAACTCAAACTGACTTCGTGACTACACATCAAAGAAGATACATCTTCTCCGAAGAAGATTCATCCCTACGAGTAGCCCACACAAGGCGCAAAAGCGCACCGTTTTACAATGGAGCGTTGCTAAGCGACACATCACTCCCCCCGCTTCTCATTGATGCCGAAGACCATTCTTTGCGATTAAAGACGCAGGGTGTCACTTCGACAACACACGGCTCTAACATCACCTTAACCAACATGAGGGGTAAATCTCTCAACGATTACGGGATGAAAGACTCGACACATATGCGCTTCGCGCAAGTTTTTTCTGTTGGTTTAAGAACCACTGACCTCGTTCAAAGACTATTCAAAGATTCTCTACACGGGTTAAACAGCGTAGGTGTCGGTATGCCTATCAGCAACAGCAACTCAATTAACGGAGAGAATATACGAAACAGACACAGCAATACATTTGTCGCTAAAGACTTCTACGCAACAGCAATTCCTACCGCAATTCGTTCTGTTGCGCGTTACGACCATTACAGTATTTTCCATGACCGCTTTGGTAATTTTATCTACTCCCCCAAATTATTCAAAATCACAGATAGAGAAATAGGACAGCGGAGTGGTTCGGGAACTGCTGAAATCGACCCAATTGTCGCCGCCGCTAACCGCATCGTAGTCGAGGGTAAAGCCTTTGCGCTCAATGATAAAATACGCTCGATGATTGATGATGTCGAAGCCCAAAAGAAAGAAGGAACTATTCGTCAAATGAGAGTGAGAGTTCCTACCGCTACTAACGAGACGCAAGCAAGGCGCTCAGCAAATCAAATGTTACGGCTTAACCGCAAGGCGCAAGGCGCGATGAAATCGAAAAACCACACACGCTCTTGGGATTTACAACCGGGTGAAGTAGCAACATACAAACAATCATCCATGGGTGTTGATGACAAGCAAGCAATCATTGAAGTTAAACATACCCAAGAAGGAATATCCGACTTTCAATTCTCGTCTTACGAGAGTGGACTTGAGGGTGTGTTAAACGCGTTCGCAGATGATGCAGAAGAAGCATCCGAAATTGATGAGCCGGACAGGTCAAATCAAATCCTCACCTTAGACAAAACAGGTATAGGTCGAATGAGACTCAAATCAAAATTACGCATGGAGGTCCGTGGCGTTTCCTCTTTTACTGAGCGCGCATACACTCTCGACCATTCAGTCATACACCTCAACACGGGAGCAGACATTCACGCGGGTTTCATCATCGGTCATCGTCATGCTGGTATGACGGGCGCGAGCCGCGGTGCTATCGGTAGTGGCTACTCAAAGAGGATTGTAAGCGCAAGTTCTTTCAGTAGCACCACCATCACCGTTGCATCAAACGCGACTGACGGCTTTCCGACCACTGGAAAACTCACAGTTAATGACACCCTTACTGTCGCATACACGGGAATAACAAGCACAACCTTCACAGGTGTGAGCGTCATAGCCCCAAGTATCGGAACCGCCATACCGTCTTCAATTACCCAAATTAAACTACTGAGACCGCGCGGTCACGAAATGATACCTGTAAAATCACTTATGAAAAGGAGAAGTTTGTAATGCCAATCCTTAACAGTATCAAAAGAAGGCTTATCGAGACTCTCGCTGGTCTTGTTAATGAGTTGCATATCGGTAGCGACGGCACTGTCGCGTCTGCCGATGACGGTGGTGCAAGAACGCTTGCTCGCGTAAGCCCAACAGTCACTATTATTGATGATACGAGTATATTGGTCGAAGGGTCTTTCAACACATCACATGTCTACGCATCACCTATCAAAGAAATATATTTACAATACAAAGACCCGACGACGGGAGAGTTCGTTCCTGTGTATCGCGCGGACATAAACGACTTTAACAAAAGCGCGCAGAACGAAGTGAGATTCTCATTTATTTTGGAGTTGGATTAGATGAAAGCAATAGACGCGGCTTGGGTCATACTCAAAAAGAGCCAAGAAGAATGGGATGATTGGTCTTGGGATAACGCTTGTGATGATTGCGGCGGTATGGGATTTGTTGAGGAACAAGATGCAAACGGTGAGTGGCAAACCCCTATGTGCCGAAGTTGTAATGGGACGCGCTACAAAACTCCTGTCCCTCCACAGTATCAACAATTTCACGACAAGGAACACAATTAGGTGATTAAGTATGACAGACAGTTTATCGGGACACACAGCCGCGCAGAACACGCTCGGTGCAGACGGATTAAGAGACGGAGACGCGCTTTCAAGCACCTCACTCACGAATATATTACAAGGAGTTAACGGGAACGGAATACTTCGCTTGGAGGACGGGGCTTATGGCTCGACCCGCAATGCTACAAACGGGCAACCGGGCGCTATGGTGAGACACAGCGATACTTACAAACTGACGATAACAGGCGGCTACGCAGTTCTTGATGGAGTAGTGTATGAATTCGCGGGCGGGCCGGGTGGAACAGCGACCCTTGTTTTAGGCGACAGTGGTGACGGAACAGGTGGAGTTGAACTTCAATCATCAGCAGAAGAAGCCCTCTATGTCATCTATGTAGCATCAGCAAGCGGAGAAGCCAAAGTCCACTACGAAGGTGGTAGCCCTGTGAATACAGCAAACGGCCTCTACCCGACAGCGGCCTCTACATTCCTTGTTGATTACAACACAGGCGCAAGCCAAACCAACATGAAGACAACCGTTCTCGCAGTAGTGAGAGTGAATGGTGGCGGTAGCGGCAATCACAATGCGGTTATTCAAGAGATTAACGATAAGCGCGTATTCTTAGCACCTTCTGTTCAATACATGGTCCCTCTATCATTAGGCGGACTTAGCAGTAATAAGGTTGCTACCGGAGGCGCGCATGGCCTCAACAATATCATCCATCTCAACGGCTTACAAAGCGAAGCAGGGAACATTGCGGCTGATGGAACAGACTCTATCACAGCATTATGGCCGAGCCATCCTCGATTTGGGGGGTTCGCCCAAGCCCCTCCCGGCTCAACAGATGCGGGCTACGGGCAAGGACCATCGCGCGGTGCTGACATTGCGGGTAATCATGTGAAGAATGAATTGTATTTCGCGGGGCGCAACAACGAAGCATCCAACCACTTTGCGGTTCGTCTCGCTGGTCGAGGCGTTGACGCATCAGCAACAATAGTCGACGATAACAGAACCTTTGTCATCACAGCAGAAGGAGATTCATTCTTTGTTTTGAAAGTCGCAGACAGCAAGACCGTCACGCTCAATCCCGAAAGAGCAGGGACAGGCTCAAAATACAAGTTCCCCGAAGGTCACATCATCGAAGTGTGTAACGACAGCGCGGGAACAGGTCTTATCGTCTTTGACAATTACAGTGATAGCGCAGACCTTGCGGCTTCGCTAAGCCCTACCCATCGCGCTACCTTCATTTACGAGGGTAGTAAGTGGTTGCGCTGTGACTACCAATCAGCAATCAGTGGCGCTATCAGTGAGATTACAGCAGGGACCGGACTGACCGGCAGTTCGCTTACATCGGGAACAGCAGTTCTCAATGTGATTGGCGGTGACGGTATCACCGCAAATGCAGATGAAATAGAAGTGACAGTGGACGGAGCAACAATTGAGTTGAGTGCGACTAATGGAGCAGGTGCGGTTCGCATCAAAGCCGGTGGTATAGACACAGCCCACATCGCTAACGACCAAATCACCGCCGCGCTGATGGCTGATGATGCTATCAACACCGACCAAATAGTTAACGATGCAGTCACAGAAGACAAGTTAGCCAACTCACTACTCGCTGAAATAGACGC
>TARA_R110000737_G_scaffold78881_2_pt1 | contig 12002 bp, 12 predicted proteins | sample TARA_R110000737 | Tara Oceans TARA_R110000737 (sample SAMEA4398027) | marine metagenome | biome: Polar Biome; feature: [SRF] surface water layer (ENVO:00010504); material: water (ENVO:00002006), including particulate matter (ENVO:01000060) such as... | depth 5 m
TGACGCCAACCACAAGTAATACAGTAACTAAAGCAAACGCAGGTAGTAAGTTTATTCCAGAGCTATGGAGTGACGAAGTTGTTGCAGCTTATAAGAATAGTTTAGTTCTAGCTAACCTAGCTAACAAGATGCCTATGAAAGGTAAGAAAGGTGATACTCTACATATCCCTAAACCTACTCGTGGTGCTGCTTCAGCTAAGACAGCTGCTGATACAGTTACTATTCAGCAAACAGTAAACGATGAAGTATTGATTGTTGTTAATCAGCATTTCGAATATTCACGCCTTATTGAAGACATTGTAGAAGTACAAGCAATGGATTCTTTACGTAAGTTCTACACAGACGATGCAGGTTATGCTTTAGGTAAACAGGTTGATACAGCCTTGTTCGGCCTGGGTAAATCTTTAGGTAATGGTAATGGTTCTTCTTGGGTACACTCTGGTTCTTACCAGTTTAATACCAGTACAGGTGCTTCAGAAGCTTATGATGCTGATGGTGCTGCTGATGTAGGTGGTTTTAACGATAAAGGTTTCCGTGACCTTATCCAGAAGCTCGATGACGCAGACGTACCTATGGATAACCGTTGTTTAGTTATACCTCCTTCTGCTGTTAATGAGATACGTGGTATTGAGCGTTACAACTCATCAGACTTTGTAGATGGTCGTTCAGTTAACACTGGTAAGATTGGTAGTTTATATGGTATTGACATCTTTGTTTCTACTAACTGTCCTATCTTGGAGACAGGTGTTAAAGGTGGTTTGTTACTACATAAAGATGCTTTTGTCTTTGCAGAGCAGATGGGTGTTCGTTCACAAACTCAATATAAGCAAGAGTTCTTAGCAACCCTTTACACTGCTGACACGTTATACGGTATTAAAGTATTACGTCCAGAAGCAGGTTTTGTAATTGCTTTACCTGCCTAGTTAGTATTATTTTTAAGGGCTTTTCTAGAGAGCCCTTTATAAATAAGTCTTTCAAGGAGCTAGTTAATGCAAAAAACAAGTAAGGAAAACCTATGAATGAGTCTAGGTTCGATAGAATAGAAAACAAAATAGACAAGTTAACAGAAGTTGTTACAGCAGTTGTACGTGTAGAAGAGCAACTACTATCTAATAATAAAAGAGTAGATAGAATAGAACAACGTAGTGATTCAATAGAAGATGAAATAGACCTATTAAGTAAAACTGTTGCCAATAATTCAGGAACTGTTAAGTTTGCTGATAAACTATTTTGGATAGTATCGGGCGGTGTCATAGGGTTTTTAAGTTGGTTAGCTAGAGCAGGAGTAAATGGGTAATGTTTAAGACAATAAAAAATACAATAGACACAACAATCATTAACCCGTTTGATCTTGTTGGATCGGTTGAGCTACTAGAAAATGGCAATTTTGAAAATAACGCAAATGGTAGGCAGTATTTAATTTTAACGAGCGGGTGGGTTATTACCGATGGTGGTGAGGTATGATAACTAAAGAAGAGGGTTATTACTCTATTGACGGCAATCCGATAATAGTGGACAAAGGTCTAAAAGTATCTTTTTCAGATGATAAAGAATTGATTATATACGCTACAGAAAACGACTATTTAGAAGCGTTTCCAGAAACCGTAGGAGATGAATAATGGCATTTATATTTAAAATAACAACCGTATTTAACGGCCAATCTTTTGTTATCCCCTGCATTAATGTTGGCACGTTTAACGCCACAGTTGATTATGGAGACGGCACAGGTTCACAAACTGTTACAGCCTATAATGATGCGAATTTAACGCATTCATTTGCGACAGCAGGGCAGCACACAATAACTATTGATGGCACTTTTCCAAATGTTAACTTTTTTAATAATGGAGCAAGTCGGGATCGAGTTGATGAAGTTGTAGATTTGGGCGATGTTGGGTGGCTTAATTTATTTAGGGCATTTAGAAACTGTACAAACTTAACCGACTTTAATGTCGGTACAGCAGACACTTCAAATGTTACCACTACAGCGGAAATGTTCCATACTTGTAACGCTTTAACAACTTTAGATTTAAGCAATCTTGACACTTCAAGTGTTACTAATATGTATCAAATGTTTATAAATTGCTCAAGTTTAACAAGTTTAGATTTAAGTAATTTTGACAATTCAATTGTTACCAATATGAGCATGATGTTTTTTAGCTGCCCAAGTTTAGCAACTCTAAATGTAAGTAATTTTAATACTCCAAGTGTTACTAATATGAGTTATATGTTTTATGCCTGCTCAAGTTTAACAAGTTTAGATGCTAGTAGCTTTAATACTTCAAGTGTTAACAATATGACCCTGATGCTTTACAATTGCTCAGCCTTAACAAATCTAAATATAAAACATTTTAATATATCAAGTGTAACAAACGGGTCAAACTTTCTACTTAACTCAAACAACGCTTTAACCACCACACAATATGACGAACTATTAAAAGCGTGGGCAGCGCAGGACGTACAGCCAAACGTCTCTTGGCACTTTGGAGATGCTCAATATAGCGTTGAATCAATAACGGGATGGACAGCAAACGCAGGCGGTAAATTATCAGTTATTGGAAATAAATTGGCGTTAATAAATGGCTCGTCAAGCGCTGCAAACACTACAACACCCGCAACTTTAGAGGTCGGTAAAAGCTACACACTAACTTTTGATTTTATTAAAAGTTCAACTGATGCATTTATTGCGTTTAATAGCGCAGCCGCTGGTGGTTCAGGGACTCGCTTAACGTCTTTAAACCTTACATCAACAGGGTCATATAGTGTTGTATATACCTCAACATTGACAAATGCGTATGTAGAATTTGCAAACAATAACACTACAATAAACCATAGCTCAAAGGTTTATAATATGTCTTTAAAATTAACTTAACACAACAGGAATATACATAATATGATTAATTTAGTAAGCGATGCAAGTATATCGAACCAGTCTTTAAAGGAATATCAAGCATTAGTTTCGTTTGTAATTCAACCTGCAGGAGGTTCAATTAAAGCACAAACACTTGTTAATAGTGCATGGGTAACCATTGAGGATTACACAGCTACTGCTTCAATAGACATTTTATTACGTGGTGATACACAATGGCGTTTTAATATTACAGGTTCAGGTAGAGTAGATTACTACTACTACGCAAAATAAGGGGAAAAGTATGCTCTCAGTGTTAACAGCTATAGGTGGCTTTGCTTCTCAATGGCTCTCTAACCGCTCTGAAAAGGCTCAAGCAAAGCACACTAGGGATGTTAAGGTTATAGAGCAAACAAGCAACTGGGAAGCTATACAGGCTAAGAATGCAGGTTCTTCTTGGACGGATGAGTGGCTTACGGTGTTATTTAGTGTACCGTTAATCATGTGCTTTATACCTTCTTTAGTACCTTATGTTGAACTAGGCTTTACAGCTTTAGAGAAGATGCCTGAATGGTATAGGTATTATTTAGGTGTTATAGTGGCAGCTACGTTCGGTGTTAGGCAAGTAATTAATTTTAAGGGGAAGAAATAATGAAATCATATAAAGCGCCTGTAGTAAAAAAGAAAAAGCCTAAGGCTAAACCTAAGACTAAAAAAGTAGGATACTAACTAAATGTTTAATAAACATAATGATATGATGAGAAGACGGTCAATGGTTAGTGATTTGATGGACGGGCGTACACCTTCTAATTCTAGAACAGCTTTAGAGGCTTTAGCTGCTAAAATAAATCCGCCTGTAGTTACACAGCCTACACAGCCTACACAGGTTGGTATGTTTGATCAAGCTATTCCTGAAACTATTGGAAAGCTTTATCCACAAACTGACTTACAGTTAGCTAACATGGATAGAATTGGAGGCTTAGATAAAGTTAGAAAGGCAAACCAAAGTGCTAAAGACACATCCAAGAAGTACAAGTTAGAGAGTGGTCTTGGTTTTGATATGTACGACAAGATAGAAGATGAAGGACTAGCTCAACAGAGAGCAGGGCAAGTAAGTGCTTTTACTAACACTCCTGAATACCGTACAGGTTTAAACAACTATATGGCTGACATGCAAGGTTCTACTTTAAGTGAAGATGAACTAAAGATGTATTATGCAAATGCTAATGGTGTTACAGGAAAAGGTTCTACTTTACATTACGATAAAAAGAAGGGTGACTTTAGTTATACAATGCCAAAGTTTGGCCTAGGTGACGCTATAGAGATAGGTACAAAAGGGTTCCTTACTTTTGCAGTTGGCGGTGCATTAACTCCTATGTTTGCAGCGGCAGGTTTAGGCACAACAGCAGCAGCCTCTACAGGTAAAGCAGTTGCTAGTGGTCTTTCAGCAGCTTTGCAGGGTGGTGATTTAAAAAGTGTAGCAACCTCAGCAATCTTTGCAGGTGCTACAGAATATGCTTCAAGTATTTCAAAAGCTGCTACAACTGCCATGGATTCAGCATTAGCGGAAGGTGTTAATGTTACTAAAGAGACTCTTGCTTCAGCAGCTTCTTTAGCTGATAAGGCTAAGATAGCTTCCAATGTAAGTAATGCTTTAAAGGTTGTGAAGGCTGTAGATAATAAAGATATACTTTCTGGATTAAATGCAGCGTTAGCTCTTGGAGGTTTAGATACTCCTACTGATTATGCTAGAGACGTAATAGAAAAGACCGCTGGAGGCTCTGAATGGATTAGTCAAAACTCAGATGCATTAGCTGAAGCTTCTATAAAGTTTGTAGATAAAGTAACGCAAGGAAAGAGTGTAGAAGAAGCTCTTGCAAGTTCTGCTCTTAAATATGCGAAGGAAGGTGGAGGTCTTAGTCAATTAATACCTGAAGGTTTTGATACAGGGGATTTTGAATTAGACTCTGAATTTATAGATACCATACTAGAAGCAGGTAAGAATATAGATAAAGAATATATACAACCTGCTAAAAACACAGTAGTTGAGATAGCTAAACAGACTGGTACTTTTATTAAAGATAATTTACCTGATGTTCCAGATGTAGATTTAACAGAATTGAAACAAACACTAAGCGAGATTAATAGAGAAGAGATAAAACCTGTAGTAACTGATGTTAAAGAGTTTTTAAGCGATGTTAATAAAGAAGAGATAAAACCTGTAATAGCTGATGTTAAAGAGTCTTTAAGTGATTTTAATAAAGAAGAAATAAAACCTGTAATAGCTGATGTTAAAGATTTTATTAAAGATATAGATTTACCCGATATAGACTTACCAAATATAGACTTCCCTAGCTTAAACTTACCAAGCTTTTCAAGTGGTGGTGGTGGTACAGGAATAAGTAGTCCAAATGAAAGGGCAGATTTAGTTAATATAGCTTTGACTGACCCTGAGCTAGTAAAAGGTATGGAATATGATGACCTAAGTAACTACCTAACAAAAGAGAGAACAATATGACATATTTACAACTAGTTAACAAGGTACTAATTAGGTTGAGGGAAGACACTGTTACTTCTGTTAATAACGATGCTTATTCTTTACTGATTGGTGAGTTTGTAAACGATGCTATAAGGCAAGTAGAAGATTCTTGGGATTGGAGTGCTTTACGCTCTACTCTTATTATAACAACACAAGATGATGTTTATAATTATACTTTGACAGGTAGTGGTAATAACAGTAAAGTTTTAAGTGCTATTAATGACACTTCTAATAACTTTATAAACTATCAAACACAAATATGGTTTAGTAAAGCATTCTTGATTTCAGATATAAATAAAGGTGACCCTAATTCTTATACTTTTGATTCTACTGATGCTAACGGTGATACTCGGATAAAAGTATATCCTGTACCAAACAAAGCTTATTCTTTACACTTTGACATGGTTTTAAGGTCAGATACTGTTAGTACTGATACAGCTATAATTAAACTACCTACTTCTCCTATAATTCATTTAGCACAAGCAATGGCTGTAAGAGAGAGAGGTGAAAGTGGTGCTCAGTCAACAGCAGAGTTATTCTTTACAGCAGACCGTACTTTATCAGATGCTATCGCTTTGGATGCGGCTAAACATCCTGAAGAAACAATATTCACAGTGGGGTAACCATGTCACAACCTTTACAGAACATCACAATCGCTGCTCCCGCCTTTAAAGGGCTGAATACGCAAGATAGTCCCTTATCAGGAGACGCCCAGTACGCTGCTGTAGTCGATAACATGGTAATAGATACTTATGGTAGGATAGGAAGCAGAAAGGGCTTAGAAGCTCTTACAAGCTCAAATACGCCTCTTAATGGTACTTCTCCTACAGTTATACACGAACATGAAGATGCTGCAGGAGTTCTTGAAGTATTAACAATAGCAAATAATAAAGTCTTTAAAGGCACTACTACACTTATAGACATTACACCTAGTGGTTATACTATTACTAACGAAAACTATGCTATTACTAATTTTAACGACAAAACATTTCTATTTAATAAAAACGTCCAACCTTTAGTTTATGATAACACTAACGGTTTAGTTGAAATGGTTGCTACTAGTGGAACAGCCCCTAGAGGTGATATAGCTATAGGAGGTTTTGGTCGCTTATGGGTTAGCGGTGTAACTGCTGCGCCTAACACTGTATATTGGAGTAATTTACTGATTGGTGAAGCCTGGCAGCATGGTAGTAGTGGTAGTATTGATTTAGATAAAGTATGGCCTGATGGAAGTGATAAAGTAACAGCCTTAAGAGTGTGGAATGGTTTCCTTATAATCTTTGGTTACAACTCTATAGTCCTTTACCAAGGTGCTGAAGACCCTGCTACTATGTCTTTATCTGACACTATTAATGGTGTAGGTTGTGTAGCTCGTGACACTATCCAAGTAACAGGTACAGATTTAATATTCTTATCTACTAGAGGTTTAATGTCACTAGGACGTGTTATACAAGAAAAGTCAAGCCCTATAAACGATGTTAGTAAGAATGTTAGAGATGATGTGTTACGTTATTGGAAACAAGAATTACTACCTGTACGTTCAATTTATAATCCTGTAGACAGTTTTTATTTATTGTCTTTTCCTACTAATAACTTAATATATTGCTTTGATACTAGAGGCTTATTAGAGAATGGCGCTTACCGAGTTACTACTTGGAATGTTATTGATTATTCATGCTTCTGTATAAGACAAGATGATTCTTTGTTAATAGGTAGTAAGTTAGGTATAAATAAGTATGAAGGCTACTACGACAACGGACAGTCATACCTGATACGTTATGCAAGTAATCCTCTTTCTTTTGGAGACTTCTCTAAAATTAAGTTTGCTAAAAAAATAACACCCACACTAATTACAACAGGTAACTCAGAAGTTACGGTTAAGTGGTCTTACGATGTTTCTAATGATTATAGAAATCACGTATTTAACATAGGCAATCTTAAAGCTTCTTATTTTAATCAGTCTTTATTCTATAGCACACAAGCAACAACAGTAGATTATGGAGGCTTTAGTGCAGGAGCTAGCCAAGTATCAATTAAACGTATAAATGCCACAGGCTCAGGTAATCTTTTAACAATAGGCTTAGACTCTACTGTTAATGGTTCTTCTGTTTCTATTCAAGAATTTAACATACAAGCAACAATAGGACGTATATATTAATGCCTACTTATAACATAACAACTAACTTTGGTACTAAAGATAACCTAGCTCAAAACGACCCTGATCGTGTTATTAAAGGGAGTGAGTTCGGTGTAGAGTTTACTAACATAAAAACAGCTGTAGACGGCTTAAACACTGATCAAATTACTAACACAACTAATATAGCAACTAATGCTACTAATGTAGCAACTAATGCAACTGATATTGCAACTAATGCAACTGATATTGCAACTAATGCAACTGCTATTGCAACTAATACAAGTGGTAGAACAACTAACACAACTGCTATTGCAACTAATGCAACTGCTATTGCAACTAATGCAACTGCTATTGCAACTAATACAAGCGGTGTAGCAACACTAGGTACGACAAAAGCTAATTTAGCAAGTCCTGCCTTCACAGGTGGTATAACTGTTGATAGTGTTACGTTTGGTAGAGGTAATTCAGGTATTCCTACAAACACAGCAGGAGGTAAAGATGCTTTAAACGCTAACACTACAGGTTCACAAAACACTGCACTAGGTGAGAGCGCTTTAAAGAATAACTCTACAGGTGAGTATAACACTGCAACAGGTAGATATGCTTTAGGTTATAATACTACAGGTGATGAAAACACAGCTATAGGAAAGGTAGCTTTAGTTAATAACACTACAGGTAATCAGAACGTAGCTTTAGGCAGTGAAACTTTAAGACAAAACACTACAGGTGGTCAGAATACCGCAACGGGCTCATACGCTTTATATTCTAATACCACAGCCTCTAGTAATACAGGATTAGGTCACAAGGCTTTATTTGCTAACACTACAGGTGGTGATAATACAGCAGTAGGCTCATACGCTTTATATGCTAACACTACAGGCGCTAATAACACAGCAATGGGTAAACAAACTTTACTATCTAATACCACAGGTCAAGTAAATATAGCTGTAGGTAACTCTGCTTTAAAATTTAATACAACAGGTTCAGAAAACACTGCGGTAGGTACAAGTTCCTTGCGTGAGAACACTACAGGTATTAATAACACCGCAATAGGCCGAGCGTCAATGCTTAATAACACTACAGGTAATTATAATACGGCTTCGGGTTGGTTTTCTTTATCAGCAAACACTACAGGTAGTGATAATACAGCTACAGGTAAAAGTGCTTTATATTCTAACACTACAGGTAGTGATAATACAGCTACAGGTAAAGGTGCGTTAGAGAATAACACTACAGGGTATAGTAACGCAGCATTTGGTAGTAGTACTTTAAACGCTAACACTACAGGGAATAGTAACGCAGGGTTAGGTCACAAGGCTTTATTTGTTAACACTACAGGTAGTGATAATACAGCTACAGGTAGAAGTGCTTTAGAGAATAACACTACAGGTGGTAATAATACAGCTACAGGTAGAAGTGCTTTATATTCTAACACTACAGGTAGTGATAATACAGCTACAGGTAGAGGTGCTTTAGAGAATAACACTACAGGGTATAGTAACACAGCATTTGGTAGTAATAATTTAAACGCTAACACTACAGGTGTAGAAAACACTGCAGTAGGGGTAAGTTCTTTAACTCGTAACACTACAGGCTCAAGTAATGTGGCAGTGGGCTTGATAGCTTTACGTGATAATACTACAGGACACAGTAACACAGTGGTAGGCAGATCGGCAATGTATGTTAATACTACTGGTGATGAGAATACTGCAGTAGGTAAGTTTTCTTTAGCGTTAAACACTACAGGCAATCAAAACACAGCTATAGGGGTCAAAGCATTATATGCTAATACAACAGGCGTATACAACACAGGTTTAGGTAGTTTAGCATTATATGCTAATACAACAGGTACTAGTAACGCAGCCGTAGGTACAAATGCTTTAAACGCTAACACAACTGGAGCTAGCAACGCAGCACTTGGAAGAAACTCTCTGTACTCCAACACTACGGGAGGTCATAATACTGCAGTAGGAAGAAACTCTTTATATTCTAACACAACAGCGGTTAACAACACAGGGGTAGGTGCTGACGCTCTTTACTACAATACAACAGGTACGAATAACGTAGCTATAGGTAAAAACTCTGCATGGACTACTACTACAGGTAGTTATAACGTAGCAGTGGGTACTCTCTCTTTATATGCTAACACTACAGGTAATTATAACACAGCAGTTGGCGATTACGCTTTAGTTACTAACACAGGTAATGATAATGTAGCAGTAGGTGCTTCGGCACTCTTTATGAATAGCACAGGTCAGGGTAATACATCTTTAGGTAAAGAATCACTGACTTCCAACAGTACAGGTAATTTTAACACAGCAACTGGTTTAAGTGCTTTACGCTTTAACCAAACAGGCACTCAGAACGTAGGATTTGGAGTGAGTGCTTTAAGGAATAACACAACAGGTAATTATAATACAGGTTCAGGCTCATACGCTTTATCTAGTAATACTACAGGTAATTATAACACAGGGGTAGGTTATCAAGCTGTTTCATCATCAGGGGGTGCTTCGGGTCAAGTTACTTTAGGTAATAGTAATGTAACAAGTTTACGTTGTAATGATACTACTATTTCGTCTTTATCCGATGTTAGAGATAAAACTGATATTATTGATTCACCTTATGGTCTAGACTTTATCAACACTATACAGCCCAAGCAATACAAATGGGAAACACGAGACGGTAATGTTAAAGACGGTTCAACTAGAATAGGCTTTATAGCTCAAGATTTGTTAGAGGCTTGTCAAGGTGAAAACGATAAACTAGATTTAGTAATGACAGATAACCCTGAAAAACTTGAAGCAAAGTACGGAAACTTATTACCAATAATGGTACAAGCAATTAAAGATTTAACTACACGCATAGAGGAATTAGAAAGATGATTATAGAAACACTTACAACAGAAGAGATTGCACTGCATTATAGTGCTTGTTTAGATAGCTTAACAATCTTGTTAGACTCTGAAGCAGAACAAGAAAGCCTTGATCGTAATATAGAACATCTACAGCTTATGCTCAGTAAAGACTTTTGGACTGATCAAGACTTTTCAGCTATTAATGAAGCTTTAGCTAGTCATCTTTAATAACCAAACACTTAAAGGAAATATAAATGAGTTTAACATCTGAATTATTAGGTGGCGCAGGTATTGCAGCTATCACTCAAGAAGGTATAGGCCAAGCTAGAGGATTGCCTGGACAACTTCAAACAGCGGCTAACAGGATAGCAGGTAATGTAGGAACAGCTAGTGAATTTAGACCATACTCTGTAACAACTGGAGCAGGTAGTTCAAACTTTACAGACTCTGGTATGACACAAGCACTTGACCCACAATCTCAACAGTTAGTAGATTCTTTACGTCAACAGTCAACACAACAAGCGGGTATGTTAGGTGGCATGACTCCTGAAGGGCTTATGCAACAAATGTCAGCCTTGAGAGCACCTGAACAGGCTCGTCAGCAACAGCAACTAGATAATCGTTTACTCGCTCAAGGTAGATTAGGTGTTCAAACAGATGCTTATGGTGGTACTCCTGAACAGTTTGCTATGCAGAAAGCTATGCAAGAACAACAGTCAGCTGATTCTTTAGCTTCGCTCCAAGGTGCAAGACAACTACAAGGTATGGATATTCAGAACTTGTCAGGTATGTTAGGTCTTTCAGCGATGCCTCAACAGCAGTTAACAGCGTCTATGCAGCCTGGAATGACAGGTTTACAAATAGCTCAAGCACCTGCTATGTTAGAAGGTCAAACTATTGCTAACTTAGGACAACAACAACTACAAGGTATTCCTGCTTCTATCAATGCAGAAGCCCTGTTAAGGCAGTCTCAGATGGAAGGTTTGATTAACATATTAGGCTTGTCAGGTGGTGGTAATACAGGTGGTGTTGCAGGTAAACTAGGAGGTGGAAGTACTGGTGTTATTGCAGACTTACTCGGAGATGCAGGTTCTTCTATTTGGGATAGTTTGTTTGGAGATGAAAGTAGTGATTTAAGCACTCCTTTAGGCGTTTTTACTGGACAAGTTGATAATTTTACTACTGAGCAGCTAGATGCATTAGCTAACGGTAACCAAATAGGAGGCAACTAATGGCTACAGCACAAGAACAATTAATGGGTATGTTAAACCCTCAATCAGCTAGACTTTTAGATAATCAATTGCGTCAGAAGCAAGTAGCTCAACGCTCTCAAGGGGCAGGTATGCTCTCAGGTCTTACACAGGCTTATACAGGTATGGCAGATTCTGTAACAGGCGCAGCAGGTCTTACACCTATAGGTGCTAATGAGCAGAAAGCTATAGAGGCTAATAAGTCTAAGAATAACGTGTCTGAGTTGATTAGAAATGCTGAAGGTCAAACACAATCTGAAAAGTACTTTAACGCTTCTAAGCAATTAGCAAAGTCTACTTCTCCGTATGCTCAAGCAAAAGCAGAAGAGCTTTATCAAAAAGGTGTTGACGCTACCCAACTAGAACAAACTAATGAA
>TARA_R110000737_G_scaffold34013_2_pt1 | contig 11997 bp, 10 predicted proteins | sample TARA_R110000737 | Tara Oceans TARA_R110000737 (sample SAMEA4398027) | marine metagenome | biome: Polar Biome; feature: [SRF] surface water layer (ENVO:00010504); material: water (ENVO:00002006), including particulate matter (ENVO:01000060) such as... | depth 5 m
ACCATTGTGATGCTCGTTGCCATGTTATTATTAACATTAAAAAATCGCTTTAGTCGTCAAATTGATGAATTACAGCAAAAGCAGCATAATCAGGAAATACAATTAGTAGAATTACAGACATTACTTGCTCACAGTCAATCACAATTAGAGATTTGCCAAAAATACTCTACAGACTCGCAGCTAGAAAATGAACAAGTGAGTAAACAATTAGAGCATCGTATCAAGGTGACTCAGGAAGATTTCAACAGTAAGTTTGAAATTATTGAGCAGCTTTTACATCAACAACCAGAAGATAAACTATACACTCGAGCACAAAAACTGGTGGAATTAGGCGCAGGCATTGCTGAAATTATGCGAGAGTGCGACATTCCAAAAGCTGAAGCCGAAATGCTACTTTCGATTCATCGAAAACAAACCTTGCAACAATAAATTCAGACGCACGATAGTAATAACATCAAATCACTAAGCATTATCTTATCGCTTAACAGTAACAATTTTTAAGAGCCTGTAACAGATTTTGTGTAAGTACTTTTCATCAGTTACCCTAACAGGGTCAAAGAAAGGTAGAGCACATGAACCAGAAAGAACTTGAAGCTTTTGCAAAAGAAGCCGCAAAAAGCATTAAAACAGGTGAAGATTTAGATAAATTCAGAGCCATGCTAACCAAGGTTACTGTTGAAGCCGCATTAAATGCCGAGCTAGACGACCACCTTGGTTACGCTAAACATGAAAAAGCCGATATCCCCAATAACCGCAATGGCTTTAGCGCTAAAAAAGTGAAGACCGAAGACGGTGAATTTGAGCTAAACACACCGCGTGACCGCGATGGCAGTTTTGAGCCACTCCTTGTAAAGAAAAATCAAACCCGCTTTACCTCAATGGACGACAAGATATTATATCTCTACGGTAAAGGGATGACGACACGTGATATTGTCGATTCATTCGATGAATTCTATGGTGCAGAAGTCTCTCCCACCTTAATTTCTCGTGTGACCAATGCGGTAATAGAAAAAGTTGATGAATGGCAAACAAGGCCGTTAGAGCCTGTTTATCCAATCGTTTATATGGACTGTATTCGCTTAAAAATCAGAGAAGACAATAAGGTTATCAACAAAGCGGTTTATTTGGCGCTAGGCGTAGATGTCACCGGTCAAAAAGATTTATTGGGGATGTGGTTCTCTGAAAATGAAGGGGCTAAATTCTGGCTTAACGTACTCACTGAATTAAAAAACAGAGGGGTTCAAGACATTCTTATTGCTTGTGTTGATGGCTTAAAAGGTTTTCCTGATGCCATTAATACCGCATTTGAAAATACCCAAATACAGCTATGTATCGTTCATATGGTAAGAAATTCACTGAAATTCGTCCCTTATAACGATTATAAGGCGGTAACCAAAGACCTAAAAACGATTTACCAAGCGATTAATGAAGAGCAAGCCTTGAAGGCCTTAGATGCATTCTCAGCGCGTTGGGATGATAAATATCCCAGCATATCGGCTTCCTGGCGACGTCATTGGGATAACCTGAATACACTCTTTATTTACCCTAATGATATCCGCAAAGCGATATATACCACGAATGCGATAGAATCATTAAACAGCGTGATAAGAAAAGCGGTTAAGAACAGAAAGGTATTTCCCAACGATGATTCGGCTAAGAAAGTCATTTACTTAGCTATTACTCAAGCATCGAAAAAATGGACTATGCCAATAAGAAATTGGAAATCGGCCTTGAATCGTTTTATGATTGAATTCGAAGACCGTATATCAGACTATATTTAAAATTGGTACTTACACAGATATTGTTACAGGGTCATTTTTAAACGAACTATTAATGCTAGTTGCTTGTTGGCCGTGATAAACTCTAGCAGCTATGAATTTGAATTCAATTCTTTAGCGTGAAACTATCATAAATATTGCTATACAAGGACCCCTGTAGTGAAAACAATAAGAAAATTTGTAATGAAAGCCCAATCAACTTTTGGTCTTAAACTCCTCATAACCATACTGCTTTCGTTGTTTTTAGCCGCTTGTTCGACAACACCATCATCTGAACAGGCCTTATCAGATGCAAAAGATCCCCTTGAAGTTATTAATCGACCATTTTGGACTTTTACCTGGGATTATGCCGATAAATATGTATTTAAGCCGGCATCTGCAGGCTATGTTGAATATATGCCGACAGATTTGCGCGCCGGTGTGCATAATATGGCGCTTAACTTAAATGAGCCTTCAACAATTATTAATCACTTACTGCAAGCAAAATTCACTGATGCGGCAAAATCTACTGGTCGCTTTGTTTTAAATTCAACTGTCGGCTTGTTAGGTTTTTTTGACCCTGCTAGTGACTTTGGTTGGAATCGAAAACAAGAAGAGTTCGGCGAAGTACTTGGCAGTTACGGTGTCAGCGATGGACCTTATTTAGTGGTTCCTGCGCTTGGGCCTTCATCAGTGCGTGAAGAAGTGGGTGATTACGTTGACCATTACTATTGGCCACTTGCTGTTATCGACTTTTGGCCGAATTTACTGCGCGCCGGAATTTTGGGGTTGGAAGCTCGAGCTTCGTTGGCTGATCAAGAAGCTATTTTAAATGACGCCATTGACCCTTATGAGTTTGTTAAAAATGCCTACTTCCAAAATATGCAATACAAGGTATACGACGGTAATCCACCGGTTGAAGTTAACCAGGCCGAAGAAGAAAATATTGATGCTTATTTAGAAGAGCTAAATGAATTAGAGCCTTAAATTTTCAAAGCACACGCTATAGCGTTAAAGATTGTCTAAGCAAAATTGCATAGCGGATAAAAAGCGAACTATTGTTCGCTTTTTTGGTATTGGGCAATCGCTTTATCGAGATGTTTTGCTGAAAAAAAGAGCATAATAGGTCTTAACAACAAGAAATAGCTAATGAGGATAATTACAATTGATATTATCACGGCAACACCTTGTAAACTTGCGATAAATAGAAATGGTGGGATCAGCAGTGATAATTTAATAATATTGAGAATGAATTTTTCAGGGGCAGAAAGCTTTGCTTGCGCCAAGGTTAGAATGGCTTGCCGCTGATGTAAGCTAAAGTTATGCAGTGCAGGGATTTTATTAGCAGAAAAATAAATGGCCATAAATATCAGAATAAATGAGTAAGTGTAAGCTGCTATTGTATCCAAAGAAAAGCCCACGCACTAGACTTAAAGAAACGATAGCGAGTGAATTAATTAAAACGTTCAATTGAATTTATCAGTTTAGATAGGACTATCATATAGCGCTCATGATTAGTTGATGGTAAACTCGCGTTGATTTTATAGTGTCAATCGAGTCGTTTATTAAAAATTATTTGAAGGAAATGTCGTTTTCAATGAAAAATTATATATATCAATATGTTTTACTACCTATTGTACTATTTTGCATTTATTCAACGTGCGCAGCGCAGTCCCTTAATAATATCTCACCGCAACAAATTGAACAGTTTAAGAAGCTTTCTCCTGCACAACAAAAAGCCGTAGCACAAAGTATGGGGGTTGATGTTAAAACTATTCAAGCACAATTTTCATCATTAGATAAATCATCTAACAATGCTACTGAACCTAAACTGCAACAATATTTTCCTCGTGGTACAACTTTTGATCAATTTGGCAATCCTACTTTAGAGGGCATTGAAGATAAGGGGAATATGGAGGTTTTAGCGGACGACGAAAAGGAAATAAAACCTTTTGGATACGATGTTTTTGCTAATGCCCCAACAACATTTGCGCCAGCAGTCGATATCGCGGTGCCTGAAGATTATATTTTAGGTTCAGGTGATGTGCTCGATATTAAAGTTTTTGGTAAAGAAAATTTAAATTTTGTCCTAGCCGTGTCAAGGGAAGGCGAGATAGTAGTCCCTGAATTAGGGCTATATAAAGTCGCTGGTCTGACGTTCTTTGAAGCTAAAAAATTTCTAGCAAGTGCAATTAAAAACAAAATACTTGGTGTTGATGTCATTGTTACATTCTCAGAACTTAGAGCGCTTCGTGTTTTTGTTTTAGGGGATGCATACCGACCAGGTTCCTACGTGTTAAGTGCGCTATCTAGTATCACCCACGCTTTGTTTGCCGCTGGTGGAATTAATGAGATCGGGTCACTGCGTCAAATTCAATTGAAACGTGGCGGTAAGTTGATTACCACATTAGACTTGTATGAACTATTAATCTCAGGTGATTCTTCGAATGATCTGTTACTAAAGTCAGGCGATGTAGTCTTTATTGCGCCACTTGGTGGTCAGGTGACTATTACCGGTGAAGTGAGACGTCCTGCTATTTATGAGTTGAACGGCTCGGAAAACTTTAAAGAAGTTATCGATATGGCGGGAGGTCTACTTCCTTCAGCATTCTCTTCGTCAACAATTGTTGAACGATATAATAAAAATAATCTCCGCACCATTATTAATATTGACCTTTCTGATGAACTAGCGTTAAAAGCGGCTGTTGAGTCTGGCGATAATATCAATGTTATGGAAACCTCAGATGTTTTTAAAGAATCAGTTACTATCATTGGCGCAGTATCACGGCCAGGGAATTATCAATGGATTAAAGGGCAAAAAGTAGTCGATCTATTGCCTAGTATAGAAGCATATATGTTGAACGATGCTGATTTAACTTATAACTTAGTTATAAGAGAAAAGGATATTGGTCGTAATATAGAAGTACTGCAGTTTAGTTTATTCAATGCTATATCAGATCACAGCTCTAGTGATAATTTATTATTAGCGCCAGGAGATAAAATCTTGGTTTTTTCAAATATTGAAGTTCCTTCAGATGATTTTAAAGCGCTTGATAGCTTTGCTTTAACGCAGGAAAAGCTGTTTGAATTAGAAAAGTCTGATGCAGAAATCGCATATGAAAATAAAATGTTTTGGCAATATTACGGCGAAAGTAGCGAGCTTCCTACAATGTTTGCTGATGTTGAGGTTGACAAGGCGAAAGAAACATTAAAGCAAACGTATCGTTCTATCAGTGAATTAACCGATGAACAAGCCGAAAATGAACCTGAAACTCGACAGCTTAATTTCTTCTCTAGAAAGAGGTTGTTGGCTCCAGTTATAGAGCAGCTTAGACGCCAGGCTTCTGCAGGGCTGCCTATCCAATTAGTTGAAATCGATGGTGCGGTTAAAACGCCAGGTACTTACCCGCTTGCGAAAGATAATCACGTAAGTGACTTGATTAAAGCCGCCGGTGGCTTAAAAGAATCGGCATTTTTAGGTAAAGCAGAATTGACACGTAATGACGTTAATGGCGCTCATGCTACTAAATTGGCAATCGATGTGGATTTAGGGGCTGCTTTAATTGGTGGAAATAATAAAAATATCAAGCTAGAAAGCAAAGATAGGTTGAATATTCACCATATTCCAGCGTGGCAAAATAATCATATTGTCGAGTTACGTGGAGAGTTTATGTTTCCAGGTAAATATACTATTCGCCGTGGTGAAACTTTAGGGCAATTAATCGCAAGGGCTGGTGGCTTTACCCGTTTTGCCTATTTAGATGCTTCGCTTTTTACACGAGAAAAGTTAAAACAACTTGAACTACAAAATTTAGTCAAAGTTTCTGAAAGTTTGCGCATGGAAATAGCGTCTAAAAGTTTGTCACAAAGAGATAACTCCGCCAGTTTTGATTACGAACAAACGAGCCAATTACTCGCTGATTTAACTAATGTTGAACCCATTGGTCGTTTGGTTGTTGATATACCTTTAATCATGTCAGGTGATAGTTTTGATGTCACATTAGAGAATGGTGATGTACTCTATATGCCCGCAAAACTTAATTCAATTAACGTCGTAGGGCAAGTACAGGTGGCTAGCTCTCATGTCTATAAAAGTGGTTTAACTGCGTTTGATTATATTAAGTTAAGTGGTGGTAATAAAAAACAAGCTGATGAAGAGCGGGTATATATTATTAAGGCCAATGGAGCGGTGCAAATTCCTAATGCGGGCAATTGGTATGAAAGTAGAAATGATTACTTATTGCCTGGTGACACCGTTGTCGTGCCTTTAGACACCTATTACATGGAAGACTTAACACTTTGGCAAGCTATAACCCAGATTGTTTATCAGTCAGCGGTCGCTGTAAAAGCGGTATCGACCTTATAACCCTATTAAAAGTTTGCTATTGGGCTTAGTTGGTACAGCATAGATAGTTTGATTATTTTACCGTTAAAATTGTTGAAGGCTTTTTGCGGTGGTTTTAGGGTGTTATACTCATTTAGCTATCATTAGATGATGTGATGACACGCAGTTTTGATGTTTCAATTATTCTTATTATTTGGTTTAGGTCACATGTTTATATTTTTCTCTGCTCTTATTGTTACACTCTCAGTGTCTATTTTGACAATTAAAGTGCTGTTGCCATTAGCGCCGCACATAGGTTTAATTGACGTTCCTAGCGAAAGAAAAAGACACGACGGCGCTATTCCGCTCATTGGTGGTATTTCAATTTTCACCGGGGTATTAATCGCTTCTTCTGTATTTTTAGAACAAAGCCAATTACTTAATTTATATTTAATATCATCTGCACTGTTGGTCTTTATCGGGACCATGGATGATATTTATGATTTGAGTGTTACCCCCCGGATCATTTTTCAAGGTATCGTGGCTACCATAATGGTATTCGGTGCGGGTATTTATATTCATACATTTGGTAACGTCTTTTTTATCAATGATGTAGATATCGGTCGTTACGGTATGCTATTTACCATGCTGGCCTGCGTAACTTGTATCAATGCATTTAATATGATTGATGGAATCGATGGTCTGGCAGGTTCTATGAGTATCATTTCAATTTCATCCATCGCAATTTTAACGCTATTAAATAATGCCAATGATGACATATTATTACCGCTTATCTTAGTTGCCGCGACTATCCCTTATCTTTTTTATAATGTCAGTACCAGAAGTCCAAGAGGAAAGAAAATATTTATGGGTGATGCGGGTAGCATGTTTTTGGGCTTAACTGTCATTTGGTTGTTAGTTATTGGTACTCAATCAACGTTAACCGTGAATGCGTCATTTAGGCCGGTTACTGCGCTATGGATTATTGCCGTACCCCTGATGGATATGTTCGCCATTATGATTCGAAGAGTTCGCAAAGGCACGTCACCTTTTAAAGCTGATAATGAGCATTTACACCATATATGCATGAGATTAGGCTTAAGTTCTCGACAAGCCTTGTTATGTATAAGCCTCTTAGCTATTACTATGGCTTTGTTGGGGATATTAGGAGAACAGTTTAACGTGCCTGAAGGCTTTATGTTATTGGTTTTTATGCTTATTTTTGTTTGTTATATCTACGCTCTCCAACATGCATGGAAATTAGTTAAGTTTCTTAGGTAAGTGTCGCTTTTTGAAACATATTTTTATATTTTTATCGTCGACAGCTAAAATCACTCCTGTTAGACTCAATACAATTTAAACAAGTTTACTATTAGTTATTATGAAAATTAAACCAACTCAAATTTTATATTCTCGCGGCTTCACTATCATTGAATTATTAATTGTCATCACTATTTTAGGCTTGCTTATGTCGTTAGTCGCACCAAAAATGTTAGGCAAAGCCGATGGCGCACAACGCAAGGTTGCAGCCGCTCAAATGCAAAATTTCGAAACTGCGCTCGACACCTATCGATTAGATGTTGGTAGTTACCCTGATAGCTTAGCAGAATTACGTGCATCGACTAAACGTGGCTGGGACGGCCCCTACTTACCTAAAAAGCTTCCGATGGATCCGTGGAATAATCCTTATATTTATCAAGTGCCGGGCGACAATGGTTTACCTTATAAACTGAAATCATTAGCAAAAGACGGTCTTGATGGTGGCAGTGATGATAACGAAGATATTGTGCACCAATAATGGAACTACAATTACTTTTAACCAATGAATTTGGTGTTTCACAAAGTGATTTTGATAAGGCGATTGCTTACCAAGTCCGTTCAAATAATCGTATCGAAAAATTACTGGTCAACATGGGGGCAATGTCCGAAGAGTTAGTACCGTCCTTTTATGCTAAGTTTTTACAGTTGCCCTTATTAACCGTCGCTGAACTTGCGCAATGGCAGCGACCTGATTGGCAAGAAAAAATATCATTAACTACCTTAACTGAGCAGCAATGGTTTCCGTTGTCTATTGAAAATAATGTTTGGATTATTGGCGTTATGGATCCGCTGTTAATTGAGTTACGCCAACAATTAGACTTCTACCAAATTCAATACCAATTAAATATACTCGACGAGGAAACGTTAGCGCTTGTTGAAGCGTCTTATCGTGACCCTAATATAGAAAGCGAAGTCAATGAGTTGTCATCGGTAGAAGAAGAAAGGTTAAAGGAACTTGCCTCAGAAGCACCGACAGTCAATCAGCTAAATAGCTTAATTGGTAAAGCGTTAAAGCTAGGCGCTTCTGACATGCACCTTGAACCTTGGCAAGGCAAATACCGTGTTCGTTTTAGAATCGATGGGGTGTTGCAAGATATTGAAATGCTGCCAGCCAAAATGCGCTTGCCGGTCGCATCACGGCTAAAAATACTATCAGGTATGGATATTGCTGAAAAACGCAAACCTCAAGATGGTAAGATTGAAATGAAGATAGCCTCTGAAGAGTTTGATATACGGGTTTCGGCGTTGCCGGTAAATGATGGTGAAAGTATTGTTATGCGCTTTTTAAGAAAAGAAGCGATTCAATATAAAATGGAAGTACTAGGGCTTTCAGAAGATATTCAAGCCTGTATTGAAGAAGACTTGACGACGACTGCTGGGGTTATTTTATTAACTGGCCCAACGGGTAGTGGTAAAACCACCAGTTTATATACCTTTTTGAACGCACTAAACAATAGTGATGTCAAAATTATCACACTTGAAGATCCGGTAGAGTACCAATTGGAAGGGGTTAACCAAGTCCAAGTACAAGCAGATATAGGTTTTGACTTCTCCGCAGGGTTAAGAAGCATTGTCAGGCAAGATCCTGATGTGATCATGCTAGGTGAGATACGTGATGCTGAAACAGCGAAAATTGCCATGCAGTCCGCGTTAACAGGTCACCTAGTTTTCAGTACGGTACATACTAACGATGCGGCAAGTGCCTATACTCGATTAATCGACTTAGGGGCAGAAGAGTTTTTACTGAATGCCGCCATTACCTCTATTATCGCCCAGCGTTTAGCTAGAAAGCTTTGTGTTCACTGTTCAGTGCCCGCCGATAACTTTGCAGCGCTACAAGATAAGTATCAGTTAAATAACATTATCAATAGATATGCGATGACTGCAAACGTGCGTGTAGCTAAAGGTTGCGAACATTGTAATCATACCGGCTATAAAGGTCGTATTGCGATTGTTGAATACCTTAGATGTGATGACGAAATTAAAAAGCTAGCAAAAGGCAAAGACTTCCCCGCTGCGGTACGCGAAATATCAGTACGCAAAGGTTATCGTAACTTGCTAGAAGATGGTTTATATAAAGCACTGACGGGAATTACGTCGATAGACGAAGTTATTCGAGTTGCCGGATAATGAAAACATTTAAGTACAAAGCTTTCGACAGTTCAGGCGCTATTGCATCCGGAGAGTTAAGTGCATTAAATGTCCAAGCGGCGGCACAAATTTTAAAAGCAGATAAGCTTAAGCCCATTACCGTTGTTCAGGTTAACGAAAAAGTTAATTTGGGGTTTAGTCGCACCGATAAAGTCAGTGCCGACGATCTTGAGTTTGTTACTGCTGAGCTAAACTTGTTACTTAATAGCGGGGTAAAAATTGACAAAGCACTTGCTGTACTTGCTTCAGCAAAGGCTGGTGGTGCTTTAGCTGAACTGTTAATGGATCTATCTATCAATGTTCGCAAAGGCTTAGCGTTAAGTGTGGCAATGCAAAGTCATCAAGACATTTTCGATAAGCAATATATCAATCTCGTTAAAATTGGTGAATCTAGCGGTAATCTAGCGCTGGTTTTTTCTGGTTTAGCTCAAGATTTAAAACACAAAAAAGAACTTCGTAATAAAATTATTCAAGCAATAGCATACCCTTCAGTTATTCTCATGGTTTGTATTCTCGCCATCTTATTTATCTTTAATTTTGTCGTGCCTAAATTAACTGTTATGTTTGCCGACGTGGCAGAATTACCGCTTTATACACAAATATTACTAGCAGTTTCAGAGGCGATACAAAATTATCAGATACATGCTGGCGTCTTTATTGTGCTTAGCGTGTTCGCTTTTCGTGCCGCCATGCAAAAAGGCATCTGGTCGCACCGTTTCGATGAATACATGCTACAAGTGCCGGTATTGAGCCAATCAATTTTGCTTATTGAGCGTGTGCGTTACACAAGTAGCATGTCATTGATGTTGTATTCTGGCGTTAAAATAGATCAAGCCTTATCGCTCTCTGCCGGTAGTATTAAAAATAAAGTGATTGCCAATAAGTTGAGCAGTATTAACGACAAGGTGCGCAAAGGCGAGGCCATATCGACCTCATTAAAGCAAAGCGGCTTGTTTCCCGACTTATTTGTCTCTTTATTAGAGGTGGGTGAAGAAAGTGGCAAGATGGCGCCGGTATTTGAAGAAATCGCGACTCGCTCGCGTAATCAATTTTCCACATGGACAGACCGGGTCACGAGCTTGCTAGAGCCGATCATGATTTTAATTATGGGCGGTATTGTTGGCTCTGTGGTTGTGGTGATGCTAATGAGCATAGTCTCTGTAAACGATATTGGCATTTAGTGTGTTAATGCCAATAAGCAAGCAAGCGTTGTCGCGCGGTTTTACTATGATAGAACTGCTAACAGTGATCACTATTATGTCGTTGTTGATCACCTTAGTCGGCCCGACGTCGATAAATTTTCTTGCCAAGGCACAAGCACAAGCAGAATTTATACAATTAAAGAATGACTTAAAAAAAATTAGTTATTTATCTTTTGTCAGTGCAACTGTCCATCAAATAGATTTTAATCAAAACCAAGGCTCAGTGATTAAAAACCAAAAAAAAACCACAACACTGCGTTATGAACATATCAGTTTTGCGCAGCAGCAAGTTCGATTTAATAGCCGTGGTTATCCCAGTCCTGAGATTTTAATGGTAAATTTTGCCAATAAAAGCAAAGAAATTAATCTTTTCAAGTTGGTAGAGGGTGTGGATGCAAAAATTACCAGCGCAAACTAAAGGCTTTACTTTAGTTGAGATTATGGTGGCATCGGTAATTTTATTTACCGCGATTACGTTACTGACCTTTGTTTACCGTACCGCGGTTCTATCAAGTGGTAAAGCCGCTAATAATGTAAAAATTACCAGTACGGTCACTATGGTGATGAGTAACATTCAAAGTCATATTCGCGGCGCCAATGCCCTAAAACCATTATCGGGTTCTGGTCGTATAGACGGTGTTGAGTATCATTGGCAATCGAGTTTATTAAAGCAAGCGCCAGCACCAAAACGCTTTGATCCTGATGAGGGTAAATGGGTTGCTGGAGTAGTTCGTTATTACTTTTGGCAAGTTAATTTAAGCTTAACTTATGGCAGTTTAGTGAAAGATTACCACTACAATGAAGTGAGTTGGAAGTCCTAATGAAAAGGCAGCACTCTGGCTTTACGCTGATTGAATTACTTATTTCAATTTCCTTACTTTCGATGATTATGCTACTGGCGAGTTGGAGTTTTTCGATGTTTATCGACCGCTGGGAAGGGCGATTAGGTAACTTTTCGCGTGCAGTGAGTGAGTCAAAAGATTTTATCTTGCTCAATAATGTTATTAGTACGGTAACACCTTATGTGGTCGAGAAAGAAAATAGTTTAGGCTATTACTTTGTCTTGAAGCAAAATACGTTAAAAGCGGTTAGCCAAAACGGTATATTTCATACCTCAGGCCCAGTTTTTTTTAAGTTATCAGTTGAAAAAAATCTGACCGGTGAACAATATCTGCTTTATCAAGAAGGCGCGTTATCTGGGACAATAGCTTTAGATAGCGACCTACCCTATAGCCATGAAAAA
>TARA_R110000737_G_scaffold67867_3_pt1 | contig 11962 bp, 11 predicted proteins | sample TARA_R110000737 | Tara Oceans TARA_R110000737 (sample SAMEA4398027) | marine metagenome | biome: Polar Biome; feature: [SRF] surface water layer (ENVO:00010504); material: water (ENVO:00002006), including particulate matter (ENVO:01000060) such as... | depth 5 m
ACTGTTTAAAATTGTTACTTTTAAACAGCTTAACTTAATCCAAAAAACAGCTAATCACTACTTTATTGCTTATTCTAACGAGACATAGTGTTAGTTGTTATAGCTTTTGTACGGAAAATATACATCTTGCTTGAAAAGTGTGCTTGGGATATAAAGGAGGGAAATAATAAGAATAAATTTGGAAAATATTGATGTTTGCAGTTAATAAAAAACTATGGTCATTTAATTTTGGTTGCCTGATAGCCGGATTATTAGTTTGGTTAGTTCAGCTCGGCAACTTGGCACCGGTTCCAAGTATGTTGCACCCTCATACAGAATTTATACTTGATTATTATCCCGGTACAGTGACCGCGATGACCGCCAGTATTGTCAGTTTATTATTGCTGGTTATTATGAGCAAAGCCTTTAAATTATGCGCCAGTGAACATACTTTTTGGTTATTGTTACCGACGCTATGTTTTATCACCTTAACGTTGTTAATCGCGCAATTTATGCTTTCCGCCATTATGTTTGCTGCCATCCCCACATTATTTATTCTCATGTTTAGTGCCATCATTTTTCGCCTAAAAAACCGAAAAAAATTAGCTATTTAATTCAAGTACACTGAGTGGTTTGAGCTAATACACAATAATTAATATATTCTAAGGGCAGATAACCTGCCCATTATAAATGTTTATTTTAATGCGCTACTTGGCACATTAGTTGGGCTTATATGTTCGATAGGGTAGCAGCCTAAAATCTTAATGAAATGAGTTTGTGCGGTGATTTCACTGATCGCTTCTTGTAACGTTAACTGCTTTAAATTGGCCTCGACATCAACATAGAACATTTCTTCCCAAGGCCGGCCTTGAATTGGACGAGACTCAAGTTTGCACATGTTAATGCCTTTGTTTTTCAACACAATTAGACATTCGACTAGTGCTCCGGGCTTTTGACCTGTGGCAATAATTAAAGTGGTTTTTGCTGGAATTTGCTCTGCTACTTCAATGGGCTTGCGGGCGACCAAAATAAAACGACTATGGTTTTCAGTTTGGTTGGCAATCGATTTTTCCAAGGCGTGTAGCTGGTATAAGTTACCGCCTTCTTCGCTGCCAATAACTGCGACACTATCGTCTTGTAATTCATAGACTTTAGCCATGGCGTCGGCGGTGCTTTCACAGTATTCAATTCGAATATCAGTTTGTTTATCAAGAAAATTACTGCACTGGGCGAACGGCTGACCATGGGCATAAATCGTTTTAATTTTATTCAGTTGACTATTGACAGCGGTGAGTAAGCAATGCTCAATAGGTTGGGTAATTTCGCCGACAATCGATAAGTTGGTGTGTTGCAGTACGTCATAAACTTCGTTAATACTGCCGGAACTGGTGTTCTCTATTGGCAACATGCCATAGTCAACCATGCCTGATTCAACTTGCTGCATGATCTGGGCGAAACTTTGACAGCCGCTTTCGATAATTTTTTCTGCACGGCGAGAAAAATAACGATGGCTGGCTAAATAGCTATACGAACCTTTGTCACCCAGAAAAGCCACGCTTACGGCGGGCTCTTGCATATTTGGATTGGCTAAGGTTTGTAAGTATGCTTGCTGATTGAGTACCGAATCTTCAATGATAGTTTGAAAGACGCTGGTCACGTAATGGGCATCTAACCCCAATTCTTTGCCTTGCGTGATCAGGCGGATCAGTAATTCTTGCTCACGCTGTTGGTCTCGCACTGGACGAATTTGCTGAGCTTTGCTTTTCGCAACATTTAAAGTCAAGGCGCGACGTTCAGCAAATAGTGTCAGTAGTTGCTGATCAAGCTGGGTAATTTTTTCACGTATTTTATTTAAATCTAATGCTTGCTTCACCGCGTTTTCCTATTAAGTATGAGTTTATTTGTTGATAACCCTAAAACTAAAAAACCTCCATAAGGAGGTTTTTGTAAATGCTAAAACCTAAAGCACGCTCAGATCACTGAGAGAAAAAAAGCGTTAAAGAAAAAATTAGGTTTTGTCATTTGCATGGCTTTACTTTAGCCACCCTCAGGTAAGAGTACAACCGTTTCTTTATGCTTATTGCTATCTAAATGGATAGAAAAGTCTTATTAAGAATGAATTTAGCTATATGCAGAGAAAAATAATGCTGAAAGCACTAATGATGCCGACGGCCCATATCAATGAACGAATAACACCGATATTCACTAAATAGGCAATATTATACAGTACACGAGCGACAACGTGGGTAATGGCGAGTAACTCCATCATAGCGCCGGTATTTTTTGTCGCTATGGCTAATAATACCGCAGGGGCAAATATAATCAGTGATTCAAATGCGTTTTGATGAGCAGCCAATGCCCGAGCGCCAAAACCAGTTAACTCGGCTTGTTGTGCTCGGGGGTGTTTATTGTCGTAGCCGCCCAGTTTATTCATGGCGATGGCCACAGGGATTTTGGCAATAAACGGTAGCAGCGTTGCAATAAATAAACAAATGGTCAAGATGGTCATAATAACTCCTTAGTATGTGAAATTTTTAATAAATGTTAGTAACTTAGTAACGTTAGTGTATACACGCTTGGCCCCGGCAAGAAGCTAGATGCTTGACCTTTCAGCCAGCTTTCATGTCCTAAACCATAGTAGGGACTCCAAGGGTGACCTGATTGGCTGGTCGGCATATGAAATATGCCACGTTCTTCATGTCCAGGAGAAACCACCATACGCTGTGAAGCGCCAAATGACTTTCCTTGTACTCGTGGCATATAGCTATCGCCGGGCAGTGCTACTTCAGGCATATCAAGCCACCGACCAATAAAAGGTACCGCGGGACTTAATGGGTGCTGTATATTACTGACATTTTGTTGACCCCAAGTAGCGTTTGCCAGTGTTGTTGACTCGGTCATTTCAGCCAGTGTTTTCTCAAGGCTTGCTTCAAATAAACTAGCCCAACTTTCGTGACCACGCCAGAGAAAATTTTCTGGCTTTTGGCTGACTAATTGCCATAAAGGCGTTTCTACTTGGTGGCGTATGGTGTGAAAACTGTAATTTTCGTCAAGCTTGGCCATGTTTTCATTGAAAATATCGAAAACTTTATCTCTGACATTTAAGCGGAAGTTTCTGATCAGCCGGTAAGCAACCGAATCTGTGCTAGCGGATAAGTTCTCAACCTTGACAATGCTTTTTACTTCCTGCCAGTGACTATGCTTAGCGAGCATTTCATCCGTGAGTACTTGCGATAAGATAAACGTTTGCCAGCGCAGTAAAAATTTAGCGCTGTCGTCAAGGGCAATATCAAGCAAGGCCTGTTCATCAAACGATACTTTTGCTGCAAGGTTTTGCTTTATCTGTTTAGCGCGTGCACCTATAGCATAGCCACCATTACCCACTTTTTTTAGCATCTCGCCACCAATAACTCGTGAATTCGCTGTCCATAAACGCGAATTTTTCGGGTTGATCACTTTAGGGTATTGTTCAGCGGGCAATAACCCTAGCCATTTATGCTCACCATTGGCCCAAGAGGTCGGTGTTGCCCCAAACGTTGCACTGCGCTGTGGAATAGGCCCTATTATTGTCCAGCCAATATTGCCTTGCTTGTCACCAACCATTAAGTTTTGCGCCGGGATACCTGCACGAGCAGCAATCGTAAACGCTTGCTCGACATTGGTAGCTGTTTCAAACTCTGTCATTGCCATGTTAACGGCAGTTTTGTCATGAGCAATCCAGCGGTATGCCAGTAAGTGACCTTGAGCATTTTCACCAATAACCGGTCCCCAAATGGTATCTGTTAGTGTGATGTTGACGGCATCTTGGCCTTTGACGGCGATAATTTGTTTGTGTTTTATAAAGCTTTGATAGCCGTCAGGAGTTAAATATTGACTTTTATCGGCATTTGTTTCAAGCACGATAACATCGCTCCAGTCACCATAACTATTGGTGAATCCCCAGGCAATATGGCCATTACTGCCAATAATAATGTTTGGGGTACCAGGGAGTGTTGCGCCAGTGACTTTTACGGCGGTATTATCGGCAGTTAAATATTCGAAAGAAGCTCTAAACCAAGTATTGGGCACCCGAATGCCCAAATGCATATCGTTAGCGACAATAGCACTGCCGGTTTGACTGATATCACCGCCAACGGCCCAGTTGTTCGAGCCAGGAAACTCTTCATTTTGCGCAGACTTTGCTCGTGCAAGTATTGTAGGTTGATTGATAGTGAATAGTTTTTTAACCGAATGGGACTCTTGTAATCTTGCCATGTCTTCGCTCGATGCTGAAGGCCAAGGAGCGTTAGGAATTGGTGACGCTGAAAACTCGCTGCCGTCTATGGCTGCATCCCAACGACTACCTTTAGGATTGAGAAACGCAAATACTTCAGGACTCAATACCGAATGTAATAAACCTAAGGTTCGTTCGCGTTTACCGTCTTGATATTGTAAGTCGATATACATGCTGAGTACGGTTAAAATAGTGTCTTCTTCTTGCCATTCCACTGGCTCTTGGCGTAGCAGTAAGTATTCAAATGGCGCCGCTTTAAGGTATTTTAAGCCTTGATTTACCCCGCGGGTGTAAGCTTTTAGTAAGTCTAAATCGGCAGCTGATAATTGTGCCACTATCGCAGTAGCACGTTCGCGAAAACGATGACGGCGAATGTCGCTGTCATAGGCTAGCGCTGCTGCGCCAAATAAGCTGGCCAGTTCTCCGGCTGAGTTTCGGCGTAATAGGTCCATTTGGAAAAAGCGCTCTTGTGCATGAACAAAACCGGTGGCAAGGGCAACATCAACGCGGCTACTTGCTTTGATGGTAGCAATGCCTTGTTTATCTCTTTCTATGCTCGCGCTGGTCGATAAGCCATAAAGTGTTCGTTTACCGTCTAATTGTGGCAACGCACTGTCGATCTGGCTGTATATCCAGGTACTCAAGGTGGCAATGACTAAAAGCAGAACAAAAAGCATGCCGAGCAGAGTATTTTTTAAATGTTTCATGAGTTGTTAATAAAGTGACCATGTCGATGAGTTAGAGTACCTGAAAACTATTGAACTTTGAATCGTGAAGTTAAGGCAATTCTTTATTTTATTTTCCTATATCTCATAGTGTTGTGAAAACTTCCTTGCTAGATTTATATGATGTTACACTGAATACTGTGGGTTACGAAAAGAGCTAAGATGATATTAGGGGTCTTTACCATGACCAAGTGTTCAAATAATAATTTTGCCATCATAGTCTTGGCAGCAGGGCAGTCTGCTCGTTTAGGCCGGATGAAGCAATTAATTGCTATCAACGAAAAAAGCTTAGTTGAAACACAACTCGAGCAAGCGTTAATGGTTTCTAATCAGGTTTATTGTGTGCTAGGTTTTAATGCCAGCCAAGTTCAAGTCCGTATTGCACATTTACCCATCAAGACTATTATTAATAGCCAATGGTCAGACGGTATGGCGTCATCGATTGCGACTGGAGTTAAAGCCTTAGCATCTGAAATTAAAGCGGTTATGATAGTCTTAGTTGATCAATGGCAGTTAACTTCAGCGGACCTGCTGCGCCACCAAGGCTATTGGCAAGATAACCCCGCGGCTATCGTTGTTGCACAAGCGTCAAATACAACCGCTGCAAGCGCAAATGAAAAAATTGGTCCGCCAGTGGTATTTCCGCGACACTATTTTTCGGAGTTAGCGCAGTTGTCGGGCAGACAAGGTGCAAAGCCGTTATTAATGAAATACCAAGCGGTATTATTAAAAGTACCACTGGTGCAGGCATTTATCGACTTAGATACACCAGCACAATTAAATGCCATGAATAAAAAACTTGGCATTAAAGTAAAAAGTAACGAGACAAATGAAAACAAAGCTAATTAATTAACCTGACGCTAATACAATTTCATTAATTTGGTGAGCTACTTTATAGCTAGGAATAACAACGCAGTGACCTGTTTTAAAAGCATAAACGATCAAATGATTAGTGACATTGTTATCAATAAACTTAAAAAGGAAGCTATTGAATGATCACCTTAACCATCAATGGTAAAGACCACCAATTTAATGAAGATGGCGACATGCCATTATTGTGGGCATTGAGAGATATTTTAAAATATACCGGCACTAAATATGGCTGTGGTAAAGGCTTGTGCGGGGCATGTACCGTGCATGTTGATGGCCAACCTATTCGCTCGTGCGTAACGCCGGTGTCGGCTATTGCACAACAAAAAATCACTACCATTGAAGGGCTTTCTGCAACCGGTGAGCATCCAGTTCAACAAGCGTGGCAAGATCTCAATGTCGCTCAGTGCGGTTATTGCCAGTCAGGACAAATGATGTCGGCTGTGGCGTTGTTAGCACGTAAAGCCAAACCAAGTGACGAAGATATCGAACTTGCGATGAGTGGCAATATCTGTCGCTGTGGTACTTACCAAAGAATCAAGCAAGCGATTCACCTAGCCGCTGACTTGGCTACTGAAGTGAAGGGAAGCTAATCATGAACAAAATTGAAAATGTTAGCCGTCGCGGCTTCTTAAAAAAACTCGGTATCAGTTCTACCGCGTTAGTGCTTGGAGTGCAGTTACCTTCTATGCTAACCATGCCTAAAGCTTTGGCCGGCGTTACTGGAGCAGATAAATTTTCACCGAATGTTTATGTGCAAATAGGCAGTGATAATATTGTCAGTATTGTGGTGCATAGATCGGAAATGGGCCAAGGGATCAGAACCAGTATCCCTATGATTGTAGCCGATGAACTCGGTGCTGACTGGCAAAAAATAACGGTAGTACAAGGTTTAGGTGATAAAAAATATGGTAGCCAAAATACTGATGGTTCTCGTTCAGTAAGACGCTTTTACCAACCGCTACGTGAAGCCGGTGCTTCGGCCCGTATGATGTTGCAACAGGCAGCCGCTAATCAATGGCAAGTGGATATTAATGAAACCGCAGCGATAAATAATACCATTGTGCATGAAAAAACAGCTCGGAAATTATCTTTTGGTAGCTTAGTAGGCGCTGCGAGCATGTTGGCATTACCAGAGGCGTCAGCATTGATATTGAAAGCCAAAAAAGATTTTAATTTTATTGGTAAATCTGATGTGGCATTGGTAGATGGTGAAAAAATAGCCACAGGTGCTGCAACTTACGGTTTTGATGTTGAATTAGACCATATGCAATATGCCGTTATTGCGCGGCCGCCGGTATTAGGCGCAAAAGTTAAATCGTTTAACGCTGACGCGGCGAAAGCTATTACCGGTGTTATTGATGTTGTGCAATTACCTGACTTAGCAGAACCCGCGGTATTTAAACCACTGGGTGGTGTTGCCGTTATTGCTAAAAATACTTGGGCGGCCATGAAAGGCCGAGCAGCGTTAGCAATACAATGGCATGAAAGTGAGCATCAAACTTACAACAGTGCTGATTACAAACAAGCATTAGCGGACAGTTGTGATAATCCGGCGAAAATATTACGAAGTAAAGGCAATGTCAGCAAAGCACTAACTGATGCTAAACAAATAATAACGGCATCATATTATGTGCCGGAATTAATTCATGTGCCGATGGAACCGCCAGCAGCGACAGCGTACTTTCATGATGGTGTTTTTGATATTTGGGCTTGTACCCAAACACCACAATCAGCGCAAGGTACGGTGGCGCAAATCACCGGTGTTGCAGCAGAAAATGTCAATATCAATGTCACCTTGCTTGGCGGCGGTTTTGGCCGTAAATCTAAGCCGGACTTTGTTGTCGAAGCCGCAATATTATCTAAGCAATTAAATGTGCCGATTAAAGTATTGTGGACACGCGAAGATGAAATTCAAAATGGTTACTATCATGCGGTAAGTTATCAAAAGCTAGCGGCAGGTATTGATGGAAATGGCAATGTTAGTGCATGGCAACATCATGTTGCCGAGCCGCCTATTGGTGCAACATTCAGTAAAGGTGCTGACCTAATTACTTCAGAAGCGGATTTAGGTTTGATTGATATGCCGTTCGATATTGCTAATATCAGCTGTGCGGCCGGTAAAGCCCCTGCACATACGCGCATCGGTTGGATGCGCTCGGTGACCAATATAAATCATGCTTTTGCGGTAAGTTCATTTGTTGATGAGTTGGCACAGGCAAAAGGTGTCGACAGTAAAGACAACCTGTTAGCCATGCTAGGTGCAGACCGCGAAATTGATTTCTCTAAAGAACAAGCTGAATACGGTAACTACGGGGAAACGCTAGAAAAGTTTCCGGTTGATACCGCGCGGATGAAAGTGGTAATAGAAAAAGCCAGTACCATGGCAAAATGGGGCCGTAAGTTAGCCAAAGGTCATGGCCTAGGCATTGCCATGCATCGCAGTTTCGTCAGTTATGTGGCTTGTGTGGTTGAAGTCTCAGAAAACAGTGACGGAAAAATTAAAGTTGATGATGTTTGGATGGCGGTCGATTGTGGTATCGCGGTAAATCCAGAGCGTATACGCTCGCAAATGGAAGGGGCGGCTATTTTTGCTTTATCGTATACCTTTTATAGTGAGCTAACCGCGAAAAATGGTGTGATCGAACAAAATAATTTCGATGGCTATCAAATTGCTCGCTTTGCTGATGCACCAACCACCCATGTGGAAATTATTGACAGTGACGCGCCTCCAGGCGGTGTCGGTGAACCCGGTGTACCGCCTATTGCTCCGGCTATCTGTAATGCGATTTTTAATGCCACAGGTAAACGTTATCGAGAATTACCATTAAAGCAATATGGTATCGTGTAGCGAAATAGCTTTTATGTAGGTTAATGACTTTAAAAAGCAGCAAATTATGCTGCTTTTTTATTGAATGCTGTTAAATAGTAAATGACCTGATAAAATAACGCCAACATAGATATTCAGACCATAGGAAAATAGATGGCCTCGTTACAAGATCAGTTGCTAAAAGCGGGTTTAACTACCAAGCAAAAAGCGCGACAAGCAAATAGTGATAAACGTAAAACTGGCAAACAAAAGCGCAGTGGTGTCAAAGTTGATGTTAGCCTGCAAGAACAAGTGAAGCAGGAACTTGAGCTAGCAAAAAAAGAAAAACTAGCGCGCGATATCGCCTTAAATAACGAAAAGAAACAAGCGTTAGTGGCGAAAGAGCAACAACTGAGAATCTTGCAGATTTTAAAGCATCACCAAGTCACGAATGTTAAGGGGGAAGCCGAATATAATTACACCTTCAATAGTAAAATTAAGAAGCTATTTGTTGATGTTATAACACATAAGGCCTTAGTTAATGGTCGTTTAGCCTTATGTGGTATTGATGATAAAACTTATATTGTTACCGCAGAAACGGCAGAAAAAGTAGCGAGTTTAGATAAAGAGGTTATTTTAGTACAAAATACTAAAGTTGCTGATGAGATTATTGCTGAAGATGACCCTTATGCAGAATTTCAAATTCCTGATGATATGATGTGGTAGGAAGAGCGGGTTAATAAATCAATCCGTTTGGTTTCATCGCAGGTATATTACATTATTCCTTAAATTTATTTACTTAACAGTGAGCACAAGTCCTACTATGTTTTTAATTCGTTGGCCGATTGGCCGTTTAATTTTATTATTGAATTTTATATTTTCGCCAAGTGCGCCAAAACGCTCAGCGCAACTGCAAAAAGAGGTCGATGCTAGCACAGCGCACTTAAGCTTATATCAACTACCTGCTTGTCCATTTTGCGTAAAAACCCGCCGTGCCATGAAGCGTTTAGGATTAAATATAGCGTTACGCAATATTAATCAAAATGAGCAATATCGAGAAGAGCTAATCCAAGAAGGCGGTAAAAAAACCGTACCTTGCTTAAAAATTATTAATGATGACCAATCGATTACTTGGATGTATGAGTCAGGTGATATTATTGACTATTTAGCGAAATTTGCTCGTTAATCGCGGTTTTTATTAACTAATTCAGCTTAATTGAGAATTTTTTTACCTCTTCTTGGGTCTATTTATCACAAGTTAATTAGAGCGATTAGAGGTATAAATGTTAATTAAAACTAAAAAAAGCTATCAGCTGTCTGAACAACAAGTCACGGATGAAGCTGTTTATCACTCTCGACGCGAGCTGTTAAAAAAACTTGGTTACCTTGGTGCAGGTAGTTTATTAGCTCAGTCTGCAAACGCTAGCCCGCTAGACTTTTTTAGTAGCAAAGAAGAGCAGGTATTTCAGCGACAAGCGTTGAAGTACCGACCATCGGAAAAATCCTCACAAATATTGACACCAGAGGCCAAAATAACCTCGCATAATAACTTTTATGAATTTGGTACCAGTAAAAGCGACCCTGTGGAAAATGCTCAAGCATTTAATGTTAATCCTTGGCAATTAACTATTTCTGGTCAGGTCGATAAACCTTATACGTTAGGTTACGATGATCTTTTTCAACGCTTTCAATTAGAAGAGCGCATTTATCGCTTACGCTGTGTAGAAGCTTGGTCAATGGTTGTCCCTTGGGTCGGCTTTTCTTTAGCTGAATTAATTAAAAAAGCCGCGCCGAATTCAAGAGCAAAATATGTTGCCTTTGAAACCTTATATGATCCAAAACAGATGCCAGGACAAGAAAATCGTCGTATTGGTGGTGGCGTGCAATATCCCTATGTAGAAGGGTTACGTATTGATGAAGCGATGAACCCGCTGACCTTTATGAGTGTTGGCTTGTACGGTAAAACATTGCCCGCACAAAATGGTGCACCCATTCGATTAGTGGTGCCGTGGAAGTACGGTTTTAAAAGTATTAAATCCATTGTGTCGATAAAATTAGTTGAACAGAAACCGCCAACAACATGGAATATCTTAGCTGATAAAGAATATGGCTTTTACGCCAATGTTAATCCTGAAGTGGATCATCCACGTTGGAGTCAGGCAAGTGAAAGGCGTATAACCACTGGCGGCTTATTTGCTCGTAATCGTATTGCAACGCTACCATTTAATGGTTACGGCGAAGATGTGGCTCAGCTGTATAAAAATATGGATTTAAGGAAGAACTATTAGTGCCAGCAATTGCAACGACGAGCAATAAAGGGTCTTTCAAAATAGTTTTTTTACGTAATCGCGTATTGTTGCTTAAAATTGCCATTCACTTACTGGCTTTTTTACCCTTATTAGGGCTCTATTTGTTGGCATTTACTGAGCAACTTGGCGCGGATCCGGTCGAAGAAGTTATTCATTTTACAGGTATTGGTGGCTTTAACTTGTTACTTATTTCCCTATTAATAACACCTATTGCGAAAAAATATCGTCAAGGTTATTTATTGCAAACCAGACGATTACTTGGCTTATACAGCTTTACCTATGCAATGTTTCATTTGCTAAATTTCTTAGCTTTTGAAGTACAATTTGATCTTGAACTGTTTTTTGCTGAAATACTGGATAGGCCATACATTACTGTGGGCATGGCTGCGTTAATCATACTTTTTTCGTTAGCGGTAACATCAATAACAAGCATAAGACGAAAAATGGGTAAAAAGTGGCAGAAACTGCACAATGGGGTTTATCTTGCATTATTACTTGTTGCATTGCATTTTTTCTGGTCGGTGAAGTCTGACATTGTTGAGCCTATGATATATGTCGCGATGGCATTATTTTTATTGAGCCTACGCAAAGATAAAATTAAACGTTGGTTTAAATAACCTCGAGGTAGAGATAAAAAACGAAGGCAAAGGCCTTCGTTTTTTATGCTTAAAAAGTGATACTTTGCGTTCACCTAGCTGTGAAAGAGCAAGGATAAGATGCTCTTTCAATCATTATTCGCTGCGCGCAGTGACTTCCAGTAAGTGATAACCAAATTGGGTTTTCACTGGTCCTTGTACTTCATTCAATGCCGCTGTAAATACAACTTCATCAAACTCTTGGACCATTTGACCGCGACCAAATGAGCCTAAAGCTCCGCCTTGCTCTTTTGAAGGACAGTTTGAATGCGCTTTTGCGATGGCTGTGAATTCTTCACCGGCCGCTATTTGTTTTTTTAATGTTAGACATTGCTCTTCAGTATCTACCAATATATGACGTG
>TARA_R110000737_G_scaffold64121_1_pt1 | contig 11961 bp, 18 predicted proteins | sample TARA_R110000737 | Tara Oceans TARA_R110000737 (sample SAMEA4398027) | marine metagenome | biome: Polar Biome; feature: [SRF] surface water layer (ENVO:00010504); material: water (ENVO:00002006), including particulate matter (ENVO:01000060) such as... | depth 5 m
ATCGTCTCATACCTGCTCCATATTGTGTGGTAGGGTGCTATGTATAAACCCAAATGAGGAAAGAGCAATGAAACGTGAAGAAGACGCACTGCAGGAGGCAGTCATCAGAATATTCAGATTGATGTTGCCAGGCGCAATCATCCACCACTCGCCAAATGAGGGAAATCGCGGTGGCAAGCGCGGTATTATTGACGGTGTAAGGCGAAAGAAAATGGGCGTAATCGCTGGGTGGCCTGATACGATCATCATCGACAAGGGCACAACCTACGTTGTTGAAACAAAACCGCCTGGCAAATACTTATCGGCAGCTCAAAAAGATTTAAAAGCTAAATTTGAAGACCAAAACATCCAATATTTCATTGTGCAGACAATCGACGATGCGGTTGAAGTCGCTAAAATGATAAAAATTTAAGGGAAAGGTGAGTGGCGGTCATGAGAAAATCCAAAAACCCATGACCGCCAGCAGGGAGGTATCAGAGAGGAAAACAAAAAAACCATCTGATAAGTATGAATAACCAATGGCACATATTGGCGCAAGCATTATTGAGTTGCATTGAAGGTATTTTTATCCTATGAGGGTCGGGCGGAGAGTGTTATCAGCACTCGATCCGCCCTTAAATCAACGTGAATAAGGAGTTCACAATGACAACCGACCATCTATCATTAAGAACTTGCAGCGGCAATAAAAAAATTACTGGCGGTGGCGGATGAGCGGTTTTATCGCCATACACCGCAACCTGTTCGATCATGAATTTTTCGACAACGCCCCAATGTCTGAACGTGAAGCTTGGATGTGGATGTTAGCAACCGCGCGTTGGAAAGACAGTCGCCACAAAGTCGGTCTAGATATGTTTGACGTGCCGCGCGGTTCGTTCATGGTAACCCTGCGAGAAATGCAATCTCGCTTCATGTGGGGGTCGGATACCAAGGTCAGAAACTTCCTAAAACGCCTCGGAAAAGAGGGAATGATCGAACGCACCACAGTTGGTTCACGCAACGCACCAAAGACGCACATAACCATCTGTAATTATTCAGAATATCAAGTGGGCGAACGCACAGAAAACGTACCAAAAACGCACCACGAACGTACCAAAAACGCAGTAAAGAAACAAGGTAATAAGGAAACAAGGGAAAAAGAACAGAGAAAAGAACCTAACGGTTCAAAAGATTTGGCTCTTTTAGCTGTTAATGTTGACGCTGATGTGATCCAAATTCTAAGCAATTCCGTCTCGCCAAATGTAGCGGCATCATTTGTGAAGCACCGACGAGACCTAAGAAAACCAATGACCGACAATGCCGCCAATGCTATGCTCAAAAAGCTGGAAGGTCATCAAGATCCAGACGCAGTTTTGACCGACAGCATAGCCAACGGATGGCAGGGCATTTTCCCTGAAAAAACAAAAGGACAAAACAATGGGCAAGCAAATTCAAACTATTCAACACAGCGAGATCAAGCCTTTGCTGACGAAATCTTTGCCGCAGCACGAGCTAGATAGGCATCGTGCAGATCTTTGCATCCTGATGGAGGCAATGGTTCGCAAGCATGACAAATTCGGATGGGATCGTATGAATGGCGGGATGCGCCAAATGATCCGCGAGGACTGGCTGTTCGCGTTGTCGCCTTATCCAGTTGATGAATGCCGCCACGCCTGCCGTATGCACACGCAGGAAGCCAAAAACACGGTTCCGAATGAAGGACACATTAAGGCAATCATTTTGCGTGAACGTCAAAAGTTAGTGGCATCGCAGCCGAAGCGCGAACACGAACCGGCGAGAGGTCCGCGCGTCACAGGCGAAGCGGCAAATAAAATTGTCAAGGCCGCAGGTATCAAGCTTAAACAATTTGGAGAAACAAAATGACCGCTAAAAAAACACAAGATATTTTTAAGGTTGCGCACTTTCAGGTTGTCGTTACTGATTGTCCGAGCCAAGGTTCAACCTTTGGATTATACGTTGGGCATGATAATTTGCCGGAGCGCAGAAATTGCCTTTTCTCAGGTCATATTGAAGATGGCATGACAACGCAGTTGCACCGACTAGCGGCGCATATTTCGACACTTGAAGCAAAATTAAACAAAAAATAGCTTGCGTATTATTTCCTGGAGGTGTAATCTGTAACTACTTCAAAGAGCGCTGTTTCGGGTTATTGCCGGGCAGCGAGCGGCAATTTCACCAGAAAATTGCAACCACCCTTCGGACGTGCTGGGCAGCCCTAGCTATAGCGTTCGGAGGGACTACCATAAAAACAAAATGGAGATCACCACAGTGACCAAAACACTGATAAATATCTTTGGGTCTAATTTTCCCAAGGGCGAAAAGTTTGAAGCGTTGGCTGGCCAAGTATTGCTTAACCACGCAATGGGGCCAAAGTACAATCCTGGCAGAACGGCAAAAACCGAATTGCAAATACTGGCCGATGAACGCCGCGCAAAAATATTGGTTATGACCAAAAAAGGCGTTGGGTCTGGACTTATAGCCCGTCGCCTAGATATTTCTACAAGCACGCTTTCGCTTGATCGCAAGATTTTACGGGAAAAGGGATTTCTGCCGGAGCATGAAGATGTTTAGCATGGACGACGAACACGAGGCAATCGTCGCAGATTTTCCGTTTATCTTGTCATCGCTGGCGACAATAATCGAAATTAAAGTGGGCGAGACTATGCTGCGTCACGAACGAAAGGCGGGCCATGTCGGCAGGCTTCCGTTATCAATGACCGCCAGTAGCACAACGGGCGTAAAAACCTGTCAAACGCAAAAATCGATTGAGCTTGCATCTTATCTTATTGACAGCCCAAATTTGGGTCGCGTTTCCCTGGCCAGGGTATTTGGATGCTCAAAGGAAACGATAGGACGGCGGGCATCCAATGCCGTTGACTTGGGATTGATTTTAAGAATACGCACCAAAGCTGCGACGTGCGGGCAACCGGCAATTACCTATGTTGCGGTCAACAATAAAAAACAAAGGGAAACATCATGAAAATTTATTCAATTTGGTTAAGTGGGTTTGTACGCCGCTGGCATAGCAATCCCGACCTAGCCCACACATCTCAAACAAACGCCCAGCATCAGTGGGGCTGCGCCGTATTGGCAATTCACCTGTTTCCCGACAATCACAGGCTGTTGATCGATGCCATTACGCACGACGTGGGCGAGGTCGGGGTTGGTGATGTGGCAGGGCCAGCAAAGAGCCTTTATTCCATGCTGAAGGCTGCAGTTGATCGCGCTGAATCCGCAAAATTCCTTGAGCTTCAATTGATTGAACCAATGAAAACCAAAGAACTTACGTTGATTGATAGGTTGGAGGCATATTTGTGGGCTGAACGTCACGCGCCGCATTTGATGGTCGGAGACGGATGGCCGGAAATGCTTGAGGATATTTCATCATTGGCAAAGCATTTGCGGGTATATGATAAAGTTTGCGGTTGCCTCAAGAATTTTTAAGCGAAGGGAAAAGGCATGACACAGAGGGATGAGTCTTGGGGTTGGGTTGATATGGAAGGCGATACCTACAACCCCACCCATTGGATGCACCTACCAGCAGCACCAACGGAGACCCTAGACTAGGTAAGCAAATCCATGTAATATCCCAGAAGCACAAGGGCGATTACGCCACTGGACGCGAGGATAACATGGCTAACAAAGACCCATCAGTGGATACTAGGTTCAAAAAAGGCGTATCTGGAAATCCCGGCGGAAAGACCAAAGCGCAAAAGGCAACCGAGCTTAAAGCGGCTGAAATAGCAGCCAAAATGCGGCTGAAAGCGCTTTCCTCAATGCAGACTAAGTTTTTGAATAAAACGAAGCTTACGGATGAAGACCTCGATAGGTTGCTATCATCGGGGGCGCTTGCCTTGTTTAAGCAGAGCGAGGACCGAGCGCATGGAACGCCAAAGCAGTATGTTGACAACATCAGCAGCGACGGCACCATGTCCCCGACCAAAATCATTCGTGAATTAGTGTATCCGAATAAAACAAAGGAAGAACCATGACCAATGCACCTGAAAAGATCAACGCAAGCCTGACTGCCACTAGGGACGGCTGGTATCAAATCGTAAACGTCAAGAGTGGACAGCGTGCGTTTCCAATAACGTCATACACCCGCACCAACGTAGCCGATGCACGGATCGCGGAGCTTGAGTCGGCGCTTACATCAATACTGCAAATACCGAACAGCGACGCTGCGCAGGGCATAATGAAAGCATTTGCCGAGGACGCATTGGGAGAGATAAAATGACTGACCAAGAAATGATCTCGACAATGAAAGACAGGCTGGCCTTGCAGCGCGAAGTGATCGGGCGGCTGCACTATAGCATGGATGCACTGGCCAAGGAAAACTCTGACTTGGCATCGGAAATCAAATGGGTGCGGGGGGAGGCATGACCGATGCACCTGAAAAGATATGGGCGTATGCGGGCACGTTCAAGATGTGGAGGGGTCACAAGACAGATCACCCCCAAGATGTACAAACAGAATACACCCGCACCGACGTAGCTGATGCACGGATCGCGGAGCTTGAGGCGGCTTTAATAGGAGTGCTGCCCTATGTAAGCGCATCAAGAGAAGACGCAGAGTGCGCTTGTATGGAACGATTTGACCGCCCAATTGGGAACACAGTTTCCATCGCCCGCGCGGCCCTAGAAAACAAACCCTAAATGGCCCGGGATTTAAAAATACAAACGGCGGCGGTGTTCGAGCCATTGCTGCACCCTGCACGCTACAAGGGAGCTTGGGGTGGCCGAGCGTCTGGCAAATCTCACTTCTTCGGTGGCTTGTCTATTGAAGACGCGCTGCGGTTCAAGGGGGACCACGGTAATGGCCTTCGCATGGTTTGCCTGCGTGAGGTGCAGAAGTCTTTAAAATTCTCAGCCAAAAGTCTAATTGAGCAAAAGCTGCAGGACTTTGGCCTGGGTGAGGCAGACGGTTTTAAGGTGTATCGTGAGTTGATAGAACTGCCAGGCGATGGTGTGATGATTTTTAACGGCCTAGCAGACCATACGGCTGAAAGCGTTAAGTCGTTAGAAGACTTCCACCGGGCTTGGATCGAAGAAGCACAGTCGGTGTCCGAAAGGTCTCTGACCTTGCTACGTCCAACAATCCGTGCCGAAGGGTCCGAGATCTGGGCTAGCTGGAACCCGTCATTGCCAACCGACGCCATCGATCAGATGCTTCGCAGCGATAAGACGCCGCAAGGGTCCGTTGTAGTTAAGGCCAACTGGTCGGACAACCCCTGGCTATCAAGCACCATTGATGCTGAACGCCGCGACACCTTGGAGATGATGCCGGAACGGTACGGCCACATTTATGAGGGTGAATATCAAAGCGTAACAGAGGGCGCATACTTTGCCAGCCGCTTGACTGACGCGCAACTAAGCGGGCGGATCGGCAGCGTCTCCCGTGATATGCTAATGAAGGTCTACGCCATATGGGACATCGGCAGCACGTCCAACGCGGCAGACGCAACATCCATCTGGATTGTGCAATTCATTGGCGATGAGATCCGCGTGCTGAATTATTATGAGGCTATCGGCCAAGCATTCGACGATCACGTCCATTGGCTGCGGTCAAACGGATATGAGGACGCGGTGTGCATCCTACCGCACGATGGTCGCAAGCATGATTTCGTCCACACAATCACGCCGCAAGGCTTTCTTGGCCGTGCAGGCTTTACAACGGACGTTGTAACCAACCAGGGCAAGGGCGCGGCATTGTTGCGGATTGACGCTGTGCGGGCTATGCTGCCGCGGTGCAGTTTTAATGCAGACACAACGGAAAGTGGGCGGATAGCTCTTGGCGCTTATAGACAGAAGGTTGACGAGATCCGGGGCGTTGGCCTTGGTCCAGTACACGATTGGGCCAGCCACGCAGCGGATGCCTTTGGTTTAGTCGCCGTCTATGCGGAGCGGGCTGGAGCAGCCAACAAGCGCCAGCCATTGCGCAGGAATTTAAAAGGTGTCGTTTAGACACGGAAAGAAGATAACATGAGAGCCGAACCGACAATGACGAAAGCCGAACCCCTAAACCGCACTGACGTTTTGTTGACGGCGGTCAACCTAATCAACGGCGACCGCGAAGAAGATTATGGAACCCCGCAAGACAACTTCACCAACATAGCGCAGCGCTGGTCGCAAACAGTTGGGGTGACAATTAAGCCGTGGCAGGTCGCCCTTATGATGGCAGACTTAAAAATTGCCCGCATGTCAACAACTGGAAAGCCCCATCAGGATAGCTTTGTTGATATCGCGGGCTATGCGGCCCTTGGCTCTGAACTAAGCTAGAACCAAACCGTGAAGCGTCCGTCTTGGCCGTCGTATGGGTGATGCACAAAACACTCGACGGCCTGACGGTTGACGTACCCGTTGCGGTCGTGCCAGCCATCGGGGGGCGACATACTGCGGACGTATTCAATTTGCACGTTATCGCCTTCCATGCTGCGTTGCGCGTTGTGCATCATTGTCATTCCGATGTGATCTTTTTCCCGCTTGTGCGAGGTCACACCGGCTTGTTTTTTGATCTTGTGGTGTATGTGATGCACGTACCAGTAACGATGCGCCGCGTCTGAAATGTGCGCCCGCGCCTCGGTCATCATTAGCGGGTATAGGTCCGACTCCTTTGCGCCGTCGCCGTGCGTTAGGCCAATTAGATTGCTTTCAAAGCGGTAATATTTACGGTGTTTTTCTGACAAATTATATTCGGTTGCGGTAACGTCCGAGGCATTGCGGAACCATGCGCCGACCTGTTGCGCCAAACACCAACCCATCAGCCAATCGTGATTTGACGGGACAAAAACAATATCAACGGGCGCGGTCAATCGTGCCAATTCAATCGCCCCCACATATCCCGCGAACGCATCCCTTGCCATTTGGTGGATCGTCCCGTGGGTATCTTGGGGCGTGCCGCTGGTGGTGCTGGACCGTGCGTTGTCGACGTGCACAATATCGTTTCCAATCACGAACAAGATTCGACCGATCCCCATTCCCGACGCCTTGCGAATCAATTCCCGCGTACCTTCAACCATGCGCTGCACAGCAGTCTCGCGGCTGTAGGTGTATCCCGTTTCCGTTTCAACGCACAGCTTGCCAACATGCACGTCAGCAAGATCAATAACCAACAAGCACTCGCCGCCTGGCTTTTCGCGGATTTCATATGCAGGCATGTCAACTGTTTTGAGGTCGTCGATTGCGCCCTTGATTGTATCAATGAATGATACAACATCGGCGTTTTCCTTTGGTAATTGGAAATACATTGACGCGCCGTCGGACTTAATCCAGCCACTATGCAGCGGCGATATATCGGACATTCCAACGGCGGACATTGCGCCAGTGATTGCGTCGTCTGCCTCTAAGTATCGTATTGCGGCTTGATATTTTCGGTGAACGCCGCTCCGGGCCTCGCCCATTTCGCGGGCCGCTGCGGCTATGTTGCCGCCTAATCTGGTCACCGCGTCGTAAACTTCTTGCTGCTTTGGTGTCATGGCTTTCGCTTTTCCTCAACGTGTTGGTAGTTATTAATTATCGCAAAATGGCATTGCGGGCAAGTTATGCGTTGTTTGGTGGAAGTCCTATGCGCGCTTTGGTGGTGTTCATTATTGTTTGCATCTCAATTGTGTGATAGAAGCACCTAAAATTAGAGGCCAATAATATGAGCGAATACAACATCCTTAACCTGCCGATTGCCGATTTTCAGGCATATCTTGGTGAAATGCGCTCGGCTGGCAGGAATACCGACGACCTAGTGCGGCAGTATCGGTCGCACAACAGCCCCTTTTCAGCAATTAACAGCGCCGCAGATGAACATCAGCAGGGGCTTGCAGAAAGCGGTCGTCGCTCTGTTGGTGGTGGTTTCCTATCGAAAGAGGCCGGCACGACCGGCTGGGATGCGCTGAAAAGCGTTGATTTCGAGGGCATGGGCGGATTGCTTGGGGCAGTTCAGGCGCTTGGTCAAGCGTTCGATGCTCCATATTCAGCAGCCCGCAATCTAATACCAAAAGAAGATATGACGGCGGAGGCGCTAGGTACGGCAGGCGTGGCAATGAGCGGCGGTGGCTTGGCTGCGCGGCCTTCTGGTAGTGTTGGTATGGGTGGTAGCATTTCTGATGTTATAAAATCAAAGTATCCAGATGTTAAAGTTGATCTTTTTGGTGGCCCAGAAAAGGGTTACGAACTCAGCAAAATTGTTGTGCCTAAAGATGGGCGTAGCGCTGGGGTTGGTACGCAAATCATGGATGACATTACACGGATGGCCGATGAGCAAGGCGCAAAGGTTTCCTTAACCCCAGACACGGAATTTGGAGGGACAAGCGTTTCAAGGCTGAAAGGTTTTTACAAAAGGTTTGGGTTCGTTGAAAATAAGGGTAAAAATAAAGACTTTTCAACAAGAAACACAATGCACCGGACGCCCCAGTCTGTTTCCGCCAACGCCTCGCAATCAGGCGGGCTTCTAGGCGCGGGACTGGCGCGGAAAGGTGCGGGCGAGAAGGGCGTCAACAAAACCGATCTTGACCCCCTCGGTTATGGCAACATAAAAATGGACGACTACCTTGACAGCACGGACTTGGGGCTGCGCGACCTTGGCGAAAACCTTCCCAGGATTCAACGGTCATGGGAGGACTTGGAGGGCGGGCTTCTCCTGCCGTTCTACGGTGACAGGACAAGCCGTGGGTACGAGTTGGACCGCATAAATGATACTAAGTTTTCCCGCCCAGTTTACACTGAAGGTGGTTTTGACTTCATGCGCGGGCCAGCCAACCAGTCCGACAACGCGGTATGGGCGTCAGCCAAGCACATCATTGACAGGATAGAGGGCGCATCGGCAAAGGCGAGAAAGGAATTTCCTGATACCCCGATATACGGCGTCACGGGCAGCATGGCACCAGATGGCGTGGACTTTGCAAACTTTTCTGGGGAGGCAATGGCTGAGCTAGTAAGTGGAAACCGTGGCGGGATAAACCTTGACGCCGCCAAGAGCTTTGATGAAAGGATGTCGGGGCTATCCCCCACATTTCCTGGATTGCTTTCGGATGATTTGCGTGATTGGGCTGGCAGCGCACCATCGGAGGTGAGGAAATCCTTCATCCGAGGGCTGGACACAAAGCCAATGAGGCAGGCGGGCGTGCCATCAGCAGGGCTTGCTCGATACGGCGTCACAGAACCATCTGTGCGAGACGTGCCATCAGGTCAATTTGGCTCCGCTGCAGCGGAGTTGCGACCCGGCACCCCGTTGATGTATAACGAACCTACTGGCAACGATTACAGAACCACAAACCCGCACACGACATACAACACGCAAATGCAGGGTGATTACGTTGGGCAATTACCATTGATCCCGCAGCGATTGGCGTTTCCTGATGCATACGGCAGGATGGAACACCAACTTGACAAGAGGGGAAATTTACTGGGTGAGGCTAATAAAACTTACGCAATAAAAACGCAGTTGCAGCCGCAGCCTATAACGCCACGAATGATTGATGGAATTATGGATTATCTGTCTAGAGGTCGGGATCTTCAATAGGTTCTGGATCGCGAATGTCAAGCAGGTTGCACAGATGCTCGTCAAGTGATTTCGCATCGTCCACCGACACACCTTTGACTTTGGTGGCCCAATATTGCAGCTCCCTGATTTCGTCTTTTGAATACGTCAACATAACTCTCCCTTTGCTTTTGATCTTACAGAATACAGCAAAAAGTAGGGAAAGCAACGCCACAACGACAATAGCCTTTTTTTTGGCTGTAAAGTATGATAAAAGACCCCAAACTAGGAGCCGTCATGGGACTATATAGCAACATCGCAGCCAAAAAAGGCCGCATCAAGGCTGGATCGGGCGAAAAGATGCGTAAAGCTGGGGCCAAGGGCGCACCAGCCAAGGGCGCGTTCAAAGCGGCGGCAAAGACTGCCAAGAAACCAAAGAAAGGCGGTTACTAATGGCGGCAGGTGTAAAGCACTATTTTGCAAATGGTCGGGAACACAAAGGCCCAATGCACAAGGATGCCAATGGCAAGCCTATGTCTGGGGCTAAACACACAGCATCCAGCAAGTTCCTCACGCACCGCAAGCCAATGGCTAAGAAGGGCAAGAAATGAGCTTAACAACATACGCTGGATTGCAGGCGGCCATTGGCGACTTTCTTAATCGCCAAGACCTAACGGCAGCAATTCCCACATTCATAGAACTTGCAGAAACGCGAATATCCCGCGACCTTGCGCATTGGAAGCAAGAAAAGCGCGTTGAGACGACATTCAACGAACGGTATGAGGTTATCCCCAACGATTTCATTGAAGCCCTTTCGCTGCAACACGCAGACGGCGGGCGCATCATGACGATGGCAGCAACCGAAATGCATGATCGTCGAGGCACGGCTGACAACCAGGCCGGCAAGCCAAAAAGCGTACGTCTTACCGCTGGACAGTTTGAGCTATACCCAACACCTGATGAAGCCTATCCTGTTTCACTTCTGTATCGGGCCAAGATACCGGCACTTACCGACACCAACACGTCAAACTGGTTATTGCTGGACGCGCCTGACGTCCTACTCTACGGGGCTTTGGGTCATTCGGCACCATACCTAAAGGATGATGCGCGATTGAGTATCTGGGCGGCCTTATATCAATCTGCCGTCGACGCTCTCAATGCGGAAAATAAGTCGGCCAGGAGTATTGGCACGGTGCGAATGGGAGTACCAAGGTAATGGCGACCGAATACACCCAAGCATCAGGCATGAACAGCGCCACGGCAACTGACAATGTGACGGAATCGGCACCTGTTGCTGGTGTGGCCTACACGCAAGCAGCGGGCATGAATGGCGAAACCAGCACGGACAACGTGGCTGAACTTGCAGATCTTGCTGTGACAGCCGCAGCCGCAGCCGCTGCAGACCTATTACTAACAGACGCTGATACTATCACAACAGCCGCGGATCGTTCTGCGGTTGCTGCCGACTTGGCGCAGACAAATATCGACCAGCTTGCAGTAGCAGAGGACGCGGCACAAGTAGCTATCGACAAAGCAGCAGTAGCGGCTAATCTGGTCCTAACAGCCGCTGACACAGTGGCCACAGCAGCCGACGCAGCACAGGTAGCTAATGACAGAGCCGCGGTTGCCGCTAATCTAGTTCTCACGGATGCAGATCAGGTAGCTACTGCAACAGATCGTGCAGCAGTGGCAGCAGACCTATTACTAACAGATGCAGACACGGTGGCTACTGCCGCGGATCGTTCTGCGGTTGCTGCCGACTTGGTGCAGACAAACATCGACCAACTAGCTGTTGCAGCAGATGCCGCGCAAGTGGCTATCGACAAGGCTGCGGTTGCTGCCGATCTCGTGCTCACAGCAGCCGACACGGTAGCGACAGCGGCGGATCGGGTTGTCACGACACAGGATGCGCTTGATACCGCAGCCGATGTTGTTTTAACCAATGCAGACGTTGTTACATCCGCTGCAGCAGCAGCCGCAGCAGCAGCCTCTTATGACAGCTTCGATGATCGCTATCTTGGTGCAAAGGCAAGCGAACCAGCACTGGATAACGACGGGGCTGCACTGGTCACAGGCGTATTGTATTTTAGCACAACCAGCGATAGTATGTGGGTTTATGACGGCGCGACATGGCTGGCCGCATATGCGTCGCTTTCTGGGGCGTTACTTGCGGCCAGCAACCTGTCTGACCTTGTAAGCGCACCTGCCGCGAGGACAAACCTTGGACTGGGAACCGCAGCCACCACAGCTTCCACAGCCTACGCGACAGCGGCTCAAGGGGCTAAAGCAGATGCTGCACTGCCCAAAGCTGGTGGAGCAATGACGGGCGCTATTACAACAAATTCCACGTTTGATGGTCGTGATGTATCAGTAGATGGTACAAAATTAGATGGTGTTGAAGCCCTAGCTGATGTAACGGACACCGCCAACGTGACGTCGGCTGGTGCGTTGATGGACAGTGAAGTATCAGCTAACTTAAAGACTTTGGTTCTACCT
>TARA_R110000737_G_scaffold93859_4_pt1 | contig 11958 bp, 16 predicted proteins | sample TARA_R110000737 | Tara Oceans TARA_R110000737 (sample SAMEA4398027) | marine metagenome | biome: Polar Biome; feature: [SRF] surface water layer (ENVO:00010504); material: water (ENVO:00002006), including particulate matter (ENVO:01000060) such as... | depth 5 m
TCCATTTCCTGAGCCCCAAATTACACCAATTCTATCTCTGTTGAGTGTTTCAAAATCTACTTTACCATTTTCAATAGCTTCGGTAACAGCAACTAATGCATATTGCGAAAAAGGGTCGTATTTTTTAATTTCTTTCACGTCGAAATGAGCCGTTGGATCGTAGCCTTTTAGCTCACAAGCAAACTTCGTTTTGAAAAGTGATGTGTCAAATTTTGTGATTGGTCCAGCCCCAGAAACACCATTTTTCAATGCTTCCCAGTAACTGTTTAAATCATTTCCTATTGGTGTCAAGGCCCCCATTCCTGTTATTACTACGCGTCTCATAAGGTCTTTTATTTTCCAAGTATTGTACAAACGAATATAATCAAGTTTTAAACTTAATCATATTTCAGTTTAAGCTATAATTGCGTTTTTGTTTGATTTTGAATAAATAAGAGCATTGTAAATTCCATCCCAGAGTTCAATTCGTCTTTCCAAAGAAAGAACCGCTATGTCCTCCGCTTCTTTCCATTTAATTGGGTCGTTGCCGCAGAGTTCTTCTATCATCCGCAAACTCAAAGGACCGTGTTCGCCTCCATCTATTTCTATGTGTCGTTCAAGGTAGTAGGTAAGTTTCGAATAATTTGCTTTTTGATCTCTTACCTCTGCATTTTTTATAATTTCGATAAACATGTCTGGGATAACATCTTCTCGACCATAAGTAAATGATGCAGCGACCAAGTGTGTTTTCTTTGATGCGATGAGGTCAAAAGTGTGCGTTATAAAGTTTTTAATTGCAACTTCAACATTAAGTGAATTTAAACTGGATTCAATTCCTACTCCAGTCGAAATCTTATTTAAAAATAGATCTATATTTTCCGTTGAAGCACCAATTTGTTTTATGGCATCGATGTACATTTCGTAGTGACTTTTAGGCTCGCCAAGTTCATTTTCGTCGCTTTCTTCTCCATGAACAATCTCATTGATGAACCTTGCTAGTACGGCATTTTTGCCTGGCATCCAGGGTAAGGTGGTATGCGTTAGTTCTATCTGTAGGAATTTTAGTAGCGACATGAAATCCCATACGGCGAAAACATGTCTTTCCATAAATATTTGAATATCCTCTATGTCTCCTAATGCAGAGTAAAGAGGGTGAATTCTCAGTTTTTCCCTTAAAGGTGAAATACGGAATTCAATAGCTTTTAATCCATTCATGCGTATAAGTAATGCTGTTTTGTTTATAAAAAACCAAGTTCTAATTTAGCTTCTTCGCTCATCATGTCTTTGTCCCAAGCTGGATCAAAAACGATGTTTACAACTGAAGATTTAACGCCATCTATGCCTGCAACTTTGTCTTCCACCTCTTTCGGCATGGATTCGGCAACAGGGCAATTTGGTGAAGTCAAGGTCATTTCAATCGTGACGTTTTTATCCGCATCGATTTTCACTTCGTAGATTAAACCCAATTCGTAGATATCTACAGGAATTTCTGGGTCATGAATCGTCTTGAGGACATTGACAATAGTATTTTCTAATTCCATCATAATTATTTCGCCAATTGAGTCAGGGCAGACATTTTAAGTTTTTTCACCATACTCGCCAAACCGTTTGAACGGGTGGGAGACAGGTGTTCGTGCAATCCGATATCTGCAATAAAATGCAAATCAGAAGTTGCAATATTTTCTGGGGATTCATGGTTTAAAACGCGAATGAGCAGACCAATAATTCCTTTGGTAATTATAGCATCTGAATCTGCCGAAAAATTCATTTCATTGTCTTTAAATTCACTCGCCAACCAAACTCTCGACTGACAACCTTCAATCAAGCGGTCATCCGTTTTCAGTGCATCTTCGATTTTTGGCAAGTCTTTTCCCAATTCAATAATGTATTCGTACTTGTCCATCCAATCGTCGTATATAGCAAATTCTTCTATAATTTCTTGTTGTTTTTCTTCTAAAGTCATAATTCTTTAACGTAGCATGGAAAGACTTTTTTCCACGGCTGTAATGAATATATCAATTTCTTCTTTCGTATTGTATAACGCGAAACTAGCTCGAGTTGTTCCAGGAATTTTGTAGAAATCCATCAAAGGTTGTGTACAATGATGTCCAGTTCTAACGGCAATTCCTTGCTTGTCTAATAGCGTTCCAATGTCAAATGGATGAATTCCATCCACCACAAAACTTACAACACTTGTTTTCTTTTTCGCTTGACCGATAACATCTATTCCTTCAAATGTCAAAAGTAAATCTTGGGCATACGCCTCCAGTTCTATTTCATAATTTAAAACAGCTTCCATGTCGAGTGTATTCAGGAATTCAAATGCTTTTCCTAAACCAATTCCTCCAGCAATGTGCGGCGTTCCTGCTTCGAACTTGAATGGCAATTCGTTGTAAGTCGTTTTTTCAAAAGTTACTTTGGCAATCATGTCACCACCACCTTGATAAGGAGGCATTTTTTCTAGAATCTCTTCTTTTCCGTATAAAACCCCAATACCTGTTGGACCGTAAACTTTATGACCTGAGAACACGAACCAATCACAGTTCATGTCAATAACATCAATTTTTTTGTGTTGAATACTTTGTGCACCATCGATTAAAACTCTTGCACCAACAGCATGAGCTTTTGCAGTCATCGAACGAACTGGATTTATCGTCCCAAGCGTATTCGAAATGTGTGTAATCGCAACTAATTTTGTTTTTTCATTCAAAAGAGCATCGTATTCCTCTTGAATAATTTCACCCTTTTGATTTATCGGTATGATTCGCAAAACACAACCTTTCCGCTCACAAAGCATTTGCCAAGGAACGATGTTGGAGTGATGTTCCATTGCAGAAATCAATATTTCATCACCAGCTTTCAGCAATTCCCCGAAAGAATTTGCAACTAGGTTGATGGCATCAGTTGTTCCCTTTGTGAAAATTATTTCTTCCGACTTCTGGGCGTTAATATAAACCTGAATTGTTTTCCGCGCCTGTTCATAGGCTGTTGTCGCCATTTGACTCAAGTAATGAACTCCGCGGTGAATATTTGCATTTTCCTTAACATAGAAATGATTCAAGGCATCAATAACAACTTGCGGTTTCTGAGACGTAGCCCCGTTATCTAGATAAATTAAATTCTTCCCATAAACCTGTTGTTTTAAGGTCGGGAATTGATCGCGAATTTCACGAACATTGAAGCTTTTCTTCGGACTTTCTACCATAGTAGTACAAAGATAAGAATACTTGTTATTTTGAATGGTTCTAAATACGGATTTTTAACAGGAAATAACGCTGAGCTTTGTGCTTCTGATTTTTATTACCGCAAAGAAGCAGAGGACGCAAAGGGTATTATTCTTTATAATCCATTAATTACCTGGTGCAATAGGTGATATTTTTGATTATCTTAATATCAAAAAGCATGACTGAGAATGATATATCGTCATTAATTATTGGGGCAGCAATTGAGGTTCATACAGAATTGGGTCCAGGATTGCTAGAAAGTGTTTATGAAACTTGCCTTGTTTATGAATTAAAGGAATTGGGTTTAAAAGTAAATCATCAGAAAGAACTTCCTGTGAACTATAAAGGTATTATGATGGATGTTGGTTTTAGACTAGACATTTTAGTTGAAAACAAAGTCATCATAGAGTTAAAATCTGTAAGTGCGCTTTTACCAATTCACTCCGCTCAATTGATGACTTATTTGAAATTGACAAATCTCAAACTGGGTTTACTAATAAATTTCAATGAAACAAGAGTGAAAAATGGAATTAAGAGAATCGCAAATAATCTATAAATTCTTTGCGCCCTCCGCGTCTCTCAAACTTTGCGCCTTCGCGTCTTCTCTGCGTTAAAATAATCCTTTGCGCTCTCTGCTTCTTTGCGGTGGCAAAACAAAAATGATCTTAGTTTTTGGCGACTAATCCCTCTTCAACCACATCAAAAACTCCTGGTTTCCATCGCCACCTAAAATAGGTGATTCAATATGTTTCTGGTAGGTTAAATTATTTAAAGCACCCATTTTCTTTACATCTTCGATCATGTATGGATATAAACTCTTCTTTTTTACGATGCCACCTTTGCCAACATTTTCTTTGCCAACTTCAAATTGAGGTTTTACCAAAGCGATACAATCTGCACCAGAATTGAGCAAAGGATGAAGAAAGGGCAAAACTTTTTCTAGAGAAATGAAAGAAACATCTATTACAACTAAATCGCATTTTTCTGGAATCAATCGAGAGTTCAATTCTCGTACATGTGTTTTTTCTAAGTTAACAATACGAGCATCGTCTTTTATTCGTTGATGCAATTGGGCGGTCCCTACATCAACGCAATAGACTTTTTTGATATCATTTTCCAATAAAACTTCCGTAAATCCGCCAGTTGAAGCGCCAATATCCATTGCCGTTTTACCTGAAATTTCAACAGGAAAGTTTTCTAAAGCATGTTTTAATTTTAAAGCTCCGCGAGAAACGTATGGAATTTCTTCGGCTAGTAATTCAATTTTTGCATCTACAGGAATTTTTTTGCCTGTTTTGTTCAGCAGTTTTCCATTAACCATTACACCATGTTCACGGATGATTTGTTCCGCTCTCACTCTTGTGCTCACTAAGCCGCGTTGCAAAAGTATTTTATCCAACCTTTCTTCCATCGGGTAAAGTTAAGAGTTACAAGTTACAAGTTGCAAGTTCTGTGCGCCGAATATGGATGTTTAAATCTAAGTATTCAGAACTTGTAACTTTAAGAACGTTTCGAAGAAACCGTTCAACTTGCAACTTGTAACTTTTTTCCCATTATCTTTGCAGTCTTATATTAAAGTAGTGAAAACCGTTTATATTACCCGTAGAGAAACTTTCAATGCAGCCCACAAATTGTGGAATGTCAACTGGAGTTCAGAAAAAAACGAAGAAGTTTTTGGTCGTTGCAGCAATGTCAACTGGCATGGACATAATTTTACCTTGTTCGTAACCGTTAAAGGTTTGCCTAACCCAGATACTGGTTTTGTTATAAATTTGAAGGATTTAAGTTCAATAATTCAAGAAGAAGTTACTGAAAAGTTAGATCATAAAAATTTGAATTTGGACGTCCCTTTTTTGAAGGATGTTTTGGCTTCTACTGAAAATGTGATAATTGCCGTTTGGGATCAGTTGATAGAGCCAATAAGAAAAGCGGGTGGTCAATTGGTGAAACTTAAGTTGGTTGAAACTGAAAACAATTTCGTCGAATATTTTGGCGGTAATGAACCTTTTTAAGCGTCGTACGTTTAGTAATGTATAAAAATAGTTTGTGGAGAAAAAGATAATTTACGACGATAAATTGACCGAAAATATAGCTGGTCATTACAAAGATATTCTTACCCAACTTGGTGAAGACGCTCAGCGCGAGGGTTTAGAAAAAACGCCTGAACGAGTTGCAAAATCATTGCAGTTTTTAACGCAAGGTTACGATGAAGATCCAGATGCTATTTTAAAATCAGCTCTTTTCAATGAGGAATATTCGGAAATGGTAATTGTGAAGGATATTGAAATTTATTCGATGTGTGAGCACCATATGTTACCTTTCTTCGGAAAAGCTCACGTTGCTTATATTCCAAATGGTAAAATAGTTGGTTTAAGCAAAATTCCAAGGGTTGTTGATGCATTCGCTCGTCGCCTGCAAGTGCAAGAACGTTTGACACTGGAAATTCGAGATGCCATTCAGCGCGTTTTAGAACCGAAAGGTGTTGCCGTGGTTATAGAGTGTGCGCATATGTGTATGCAAATGCGTGGTGTGCAAAAACAAAATTCAACGACGACTTCTAGCGCCTATACTGGTTTGTTCATGGAAAATTCAACGACGCGTAAAGAATTCATCAATTTGATTCAAGCTCGATTGCATTAGATTACACTTTTTCTATTTGATAAAAAAATCCAAAAAAAATTATCGAATCTAGAAATTCGATACATTTACTGTGTAATTTAAAATTTAACTAAAATGAGTAACATCATTAATGAGCACGAAGGTTTCACACAAGAAATTTCTCGTGAATTTTTTAGAAGCGTATACAGCTATATGGTTGGCGCTTTGGCAGTATCAGGAATTATTGCTTATTGGGCAGGAACACCTGAATTTTTTCAGCAATATTTCATTACCGCATCAGGTGGGATTTCACCTTTGTTTTATGTGATAGCTTTCGCTCCAATGGGATTGGGACTATTAATCCAGATGGCATACAAACGATTTTCGCTTGGCGCTTTAATGGGGCTTTATTTGCTCTTTTCAGTTCTAATGGGACTAAGTTTGGGTTCAATTTTCTTGGTTTATTCTGGAGCCTCAATCGCAATTACTTTCTTCGTTTCAGCAGGAGCATTTGCGGGAATGGCCATTTTGGGTTATACCACTAAAACGGATTTAACAAAAATGGGAAGTTTGTTGTACATGGCTTTCATCGGAATTTTTATTGCAGGTATCGTTAATATCTGGATGAAAAGTGAAATGATGAGTTTCGTGATTTCTGTAATCGGAGTATTTGTATTTACTGGATTAACAGCATATTACATGCAAAAATTGAAAGATATGTCATCAGATTCTGATTTATCTGGATTAGATAGAAGCAAGTTGGCTATTGTGGGCGGATTGATCTTATACATCACTTTCATCAACTTATTCATGTCTTTGCTTCGAATTATGGGTTCTAGAGACTAAGAAATTATTATTTTTACAAAAAAACTTTCAATCATGCCAGATAATTTTTTCGAAGAATCAACAGCAGCAGTAGGAACAATCTTTACAATTGTTGCTTTGGGAATATTAATTTCTATCCTTATTTGGGGATAGTCATAATGACAAAACGAATTGAATCCTCCTTCTCGAATGAGCTGGAGGATTTTTTAATATACTTAATAGAGAAAAATCATGATGAACCCATGGCACGACGTTTCCATTGGCGTTAACGTTCCAGAATTTGTAACTGGAATCGTTGAAATACCGAAGAATTGCAGAGCGAAATATGAACTAGACAAAGACTCTGGAATGCTAACTTTGGACAGAGTTCTTTACTCTTCGATCAACTATCCAGCAAACTATGGTTTCATTCCACAAACCTATTGCGATGATAACGATCCTTTGGATATCCTAGTGATTTCGCAAATCGAAATTGTACCGATGTGCTTGGTCAAATCGAAAGTAATTGGTGTAATGCGCATGTTGGACGGTGGCGAAATGGACGATAAAATTATCGCGGTTGCTGCAAACGACATGAGCTTTAATCACATCAACGATATAGATCAATTACCAGCACATTGGATCAAAGAGCTACGTAGTTTCTTTGAGAATTACAAAGTCTTGGAAAACAAATCTGTTGTGGTGGAGGAATTCCAGAACAAAGAAATTGCCATGCAAGTTATTCAGCAAAGCATAGTTGATTATAAGGCGAAATTTGGGAAATAGATTTCCTTAAACCTTTTCAAATCCCTTTTGGCTAGTCTGGAAGGGATTTTTTATTTCTCCAAATCGAATATTAATTATTTAATGGCGTTGTTTTAAGTACCACAAAAACTGCTACATGCTGACGAAAGCCAAATTACCATAACTCATTGTTGGAATTATTTTTCTTGAAATAATCATTTATTTGTGGGCAACTTGGACCCTTGAAGATCACGACTTTCTTTATGGAAAAGCCGCCCGCAATTCAGGAAGAGCCTCAGCGGGAATCAATCTTTTAATGTTAATTGGAATAGCATACTATGGTTTGAAAAGTATTTATAAAAATCAAAAAAAGAGAGATGCACTTCGCGTTATAATAACACTATTAGCAATCAACCACTTAATCCATTTTTTCTTTGTCTATCAAAATTTCAAAAGCCGATTTGTTGAATTTAATCCAGTTGAACATTTACATGGAATGATAACCTTTATTTGCATTTTATTAGTTCCACTTTTACTCTGGAAAATCAAAAAATTGAATGCGCTTATTTATTTTGGAATTATCCTCCATTTGTTCAATGTCACTTATTTTATGATGAAAACATCGTATAGCAAAATAACACCTGAACGTCCCGGTTTTGTTCATCAAATTAGAATCGGAATTATGCTTTTGGTCCTTCTCTATGTTCTGCTTAGCATGTTCAGAGAACGTAGGGAAAATTGTTTGTTGATTCGACCAAAATAATCACCTCCAACTACCCATAAAGAGGGCAGTAAATTTTCTCAATTTTATTTAATTTTTATGTGATTAATCTGAAGAGGAATAACCATTTTTAATAGTCCCTAAAACTTTCGGATTATAATGTACATTACACAGCTTGTTTACATCCTTGATGGACGAGAAAAAATTTTTAATGAATTTGAAACCATCGTCATTCCAATTATTTCAAATTACAATGGCCGGTTAATGACCCGAATAAGGCCAACTGATGATTCAATAATTGATTGCAACATTGAAAAACCTTATGAAATTCATCTCGTAGAATTTAATTCACACGAGGATTTTGAAGATTATCAAAAAGACAAAGTCCGCACGAAGTTCTTGCATTTAAAGATAAAGTCGATTAAATCCACCATGCTAATTGAAGGGACTGAACTGTAAGAGTATTATAGCTCTTGCATGATTAGTTTGTAGCCGACACCGCGAATATTGACGATTTTAATCTTAGGATCAAACTCCAGTTTCTTCCGAAGTTTAGAAATGAATACATCTAAAGTTCGACCGACATAATCGCCATCGTCGCCCCAAACGGAACTGAGGAGAACTTCTTTTTCTACAGTAGTGTTCACATCTTTGTAGAGCAATAAAAGCAAATCTGCTTCTTTGCTCGTGAGTTCAATTTTTTGCTCCTTCAAAAGCAAAATCATGTTCAATTTGTCAAATTGAAATGCGCCCAATTGAATCAAATTAGGATTTGGACTAGTTTTTTTCTTGTTCAGCAGAAACCAGAAGAAAATTCCCATTATAACAAATAAACCGACTAGTAGAAGAACAATATTCGTCGTGGATTTCTTTGTTGGCGTATCATTTTGGCTCAATGCCGGTTGTGGAAGAACATCTAGCGGCGAAAACAAAAGTGTATAGCAAGCATTGGGTTGTAATCTTGGTCCACAAGGTATAATATCCGACTTCTGGGCTTTCCCAACTTCGTAACTGTAAACAACGATATTTGAATCGCAATTCACCATTTCTATGATGTACTTTTCCGCTAATTTCGTCTCTTGAACGATACGGTTGATTGTTTGAGCTAATTCACTTGGCAAGAATGCGAATTCTGCATCAAATTCAATTTTATAGTTTCGATTTTCCTCGATGATGGGCAAAACTAAAGAACTGCTGTCGCCCGAATTGAGCAAAATTTGATGACCTATCATCCGCAACGCCACTTTGATGTGCTTGTCGTTCTGCGCATTACCCGTTTGACCAATTGCCGAGAACGACAAAGAGTAAACCAGAACGAGAAATAGAATACGAAGCGAGTTGAAAAGCATAGAACAAAACTATGCGAATCTGTGGCAATACGAAATGTTTTACAGAACATTTACACTATTTTACACTTGAGATAGGGAAGAAGGGACGCGACTACCGTAGATTTATGGAAAGAAATCATTAAATTTATTTATTATGAAAAGGAATGTCATATTATTAAGCGCAGGAGTTTTATCTATAGGATTAATGGCTTTTGGTTACGCCAAATTGAATACTAGCTCAAATGAAAAATGTCAAGCGTTAAAACCGCAAAAGGCAACCTCGAATCCTTATATCGAAGTGAACACGAAAGACGAAGTTTTTACCGACTTTTTCTACGATTTCGGACCGCGATTTGGAATGACCATTTCGAAAAGTAAATTGCAAGCAGCTCGAACGGTTGGAGACATTCTTCCAGCGGATGATTTAAAAAATATTGAAAGCTATAAATCCGTGAATGTTATTATTATTAAAAACGACGAACAAACCGACATTCGCTCCAAAGGTTATTCCGATAAATTTACTGATGCACAATTGAAACTTTTACGCTCGATGGACTATTCCACGAACTTTTTAATGCGTACAGATTTTGAGAGAAACGACGATGATAAACGACCGAATAATACCTACATCACTCCACACATGACAGTCGTTCCCGAAAAACAAGCAGAATTCAAAGAAGGAAAAGACGCGCTCTTAGATTTCATCAAAAAAGCAAACAAGAAATTCACAATCAACTTAGATGAGAAAAAATTGGCCCCTGCGAAATTGTATTTCACCATTTCCAAAACAGGAACCGTAGAAAATATCAACCTCGATCGCAGCTGTGGTTATTCCACTATCGATATCAACATGATAGAATACATCACCAAATCTGCCGGAAAATGGATTCCAGCCGAAAACGAAAAAGGCGAAAAAGTAGAACAAGAATTGGTTCTTTCTTTTGGTATGGTTGGGTGTTAGATTAGAATTTAAGGAATTAAAAAAGGTTTCTTCACTCAAGCGAAGGAACCTTTTTTGTTTTAGGCCCAATTTGATTTACATTAGTGGCGAATTGTTTACTCACTCATTCTTGAAAAATATGACAAAGTATTTCATTCTTCGTAGCTTCGCATTAATGACCATTTTAATGGTCCTGTTTTCTGCTTGCAAAAAAGAAAAAGTAACTGAATGTGATGAACATACCGTTACAGCTTGTTCGGAAGATCCAGCGAAAACAAACATTCGAATAAGAAACAATAGCGATTACAATTTTTGCAATCTTGTTTTAGATCCATATTTCCAAAAAGTAAATTGCGGCATCATAACCAAAAGCACGTATACGTGCTATCGTTCCTTCGACAAAGCCTACAGTTATGCCTATATTCAATTTTATGTAGGCGAAAAAGAATTCACCTTCCAACCCATCGATTATGTTGGTGAAACTGAACTAGGCCCTGGAAATTTCACCTACGCAATTTCAATTACAGACTTTGAAAAAGGGCAAATTTCTCTTGTTCTAGAATAATAATTGATAAATTTATTAAAGGTCTCTTCACTTTCGCAAAGAGACCTTTTCGTTTCAAGACTAAAAAGAATCTGTTTTTCAGTAGATTACTTCATCTTAACATCAAAGCGATCCAAATTCATCACTTTGGTCCATGCTGCAACAAAGTCTTTTACAAATTTTTCTTTAGCGTCGTCGCTTGCATAAACTTCGGATAATGCTCTCAATTCAGAGTTAGATCCGAAAATTAAATCTGCACGGGTAGCTGTATATTTTTCTTTCTTCGTTGTTCTATCTGTACCAATAAAAATCTCTTTGGTCGCGTCTTTGGATTTCCATTCGGTATCCATGGACAACAATTTCACAAAGAAATCGTTGGTCAAGGCGTCTTTTTTGTCGCTGAAAATGCCATTTTTTGAATGATCGTAATTTGCATTTAAAGCACGCATTCCGCCTACCAAAACGGTCATTTCAGGAGCCGTAAGTGTCAACAATTGTGCTTTGTCTATCAGTAATTGTTCTGTAGAAAGTGTGTATTGCGTTTTCAAGTAATTTCTAAAACCATCAGCCATTGGCTCCAATAAATTCATGGATTCAATATCCGTTTGTGTTTGCAATGCATCATTTCTTCCAGGTGTAAAAGGAACTTCGACTGCATAACCTGCGTTTTTCGCTGCTTTTTCAATTCCAACGGAACCGGCTAAAACGATTAAATCAGCCATGGAAACTTGTTTCTCTTTGTTTTTTGCGTTGTAGTCTTTTTGAATTTTCGCGAGAATAGGCAAAACTTTCGCCAATTGAGCTGGGTTGTTTACTTCCCAATTTCTTTCCGGCAACAATTGAATTCGCGCACCATTCGCTCCACCTCTTCGATCGGAACCTCTGTATGTGGAAGCAGATGCCCAAGCAGTTGTCACCATTTCACTCACGCTCAATCCTGAGTTCAAGATTTGCGTTTTCAATCCTTTGATATCATTAGCATCAATTACTTTGTAGCTAAGCGCAGGAATTGGATCTTGCCAAATCAGATCTTCTTTTGGTGCTTCTGGTCCAACATAAGTGGATTTCGGTCCCAT
>TARA_R110000737_G_scaffold36970_1_pt1 | contig 11954 bp, 10 predicted proteins | sample TARA_R110000737 | Tara Oceans TARA_R110000737 (sample SAMEA4398027) | marine metagenome | biome: Polar Biome; feature: [SRF] surface water layer (ENVO:00010504); material: water (ENVO:00002006), including particulate matter (ENVO:01000060) such as... | depth 5 m
TTTTCGTCTTTCAACGAGTCAAGCGCGCGCCATGCACGTAAAAATGTTTCTTGCACTAAATCTTCAGCAATATGCTTATCGTGGCATAACCAGTAGCCATATCGATATAAATCAGCATGTAATGCTTTAACGAGTGCTTCGTATCTAACTTGTTTTGTCGCCATGTTGTAAGAGACCTGAGGCTGTGTCATTTTATTTCGCACTAATGTATTTATTTAGATGAGTCAGAGCAAATAGATTAATTTTCGCTAAGTGATCAAAGCATTAATATAATTGATATTTACTATAGCGTGAATAATTGCTTGATGGTTAATTGAATTTACAGATAGCGAAAATCATAGCTAAGTGACACTAATCTTTTCGGTAGAGCAGCGTGAACTGGAAAATAAAAAAGGAGCATAAGAGCTCCTTTTTCTTGCTAGCTTAAATACGCTAGCCTAAGGATTTATAGCAATTTCAGCGCCAGCTGATTTTGCATGCGTAGTTTTATTTATCACTTGAATGGCATTGAGTAAATTGCGGCCTGACCATTGGCTAGTGCTTTTGCCATAATAGCTTTGTTGCAACTCAATAATGGCATCAGAAAGTGCGTTATCGTTAAAGTAACCATGTAATGAGTCTAGTGTCGTCAGTGCAGCACTTTGGTTGCTACCAGGTGACAGTGAGCGCGCCCAAGGTAATAAAGCGGCTAATGCACCTTCACCATTATTTTTTTTACACGCTGCTAATATGGCCAGGTGAGCGTTATTGACTTTAGTGCTATTTCCCTGAATTCTTTTCTGACGCTGGAAAGGACGTTTTGCTGAAACATACCAGGCTAATAATGTTATTAGCCATAAGCTGAGAAATAGCCATTGTAAGACCTTGTTTTGCGGAATCACTATCGTTTCTGTAACGGGTGCGACTGCGGATGTTTCAAGATTAACGATTGGTGGTTGTTGTAGCGTTGACTGGGTTATATCTGCGTTCGGTAAAATGGTGATTTTTTGTCCTGCTATTTTTGCTACTTCGGCTTTATTAGTAACAGTGTTCCACCAAGGCACATTAATTTCAGGTAACTGATATTCTCCTGGTTGGCTGGCAACGATAGCAAAATTGGTCACCTTTTGACTGACTAAACGTTCATTGTTTAGTCCAGTATGCAGCTCAGCTTGATCCGGGTAAACCTTTAGTCCTTGAGGGACCTCCATGGTAATTTCTGGCAGTTGTTCTTCTGAAAGACCCGCTGCAGTTAACGTAATGGTGCGGGTAATAGGTTCCCCGACTTTAAATTGAATAGGCTCAGGTTGCCATTCTTGATGTAAGGCCAATAATTCGCTGGGTAGCCACACACCACTGACTTGTGCAGGAATAGCTTTAATCGTTAACGCAATATCATCGCCAACAACACTAACCGGTTTACTATCGGCGAAACTTAAAAAGTTAGAACGTCTTGAAGAGGGCATGACTATTTCGCCAGAAAAAACCGGTGATTTTAATATAACATCGCCGCTTTCTTGTGGGCTAATGGCATACACCCGCTCGATAATACGATAACGCCTACCCTTGATAATACTTTCTGACTCTTTATCTTTACCAACTTGTAAAATATTAGCACCGATTAAACTTGGCTCAGTCAAACTGCCACGCTTTAGCTCTGCTGCGAAGTGCAGCTTTACCGTTAAGGTAATTTGTTGTTGCACGTATATTTCGCTGGCGGAGACTTGTGTGGTGATAAATAAATCTTGCTGGCTTGATGCTCCTAAATTGCTGGCTGCCAACGCTTTAATAGCGATAGGTTGAGTTTTTACGCCATCGATAGTAAATGCTGGAATAACCAATTCACCTGGCGTACGCGGGATTAATACCGTAGTCCAACTCGTGGTACGTGAGGTGGTAAAATTCACCATGCTGGTTTGTGAGCTAACCGAGGTACGGCCAACAATAAAGTCTCGTAATAATACTGAAGTATCTAACGCGTTTCGGTCGACATCATCATCGGCAGTAACGGTTAGTAGTAAAGATTCGTTAACCACTACTGGATTTTTATCAACCGTAGCACTTACTGTTGTTACCGCGTAGCTATTAAGCGACATTAAAATAGCCAACAAAGAAATTATAACTCTTACCACTTTTTCTTAACTCCTACATTTCGGCGATCTTGATTACGTTTTTGATATTCTAACTGCATTTTATTTCTTAATAACATATAGGGGTCGTCGGTTACTTTGTTGAGTAACTGCTGATGCTTTTGTTCGGTTTCTTTAGCTAATTGTTCGGCCATTGTTTGTGCTTCGGCGCTTTGGGCGTCGTCTACATCTTCAGCGCCTTCAGATTGTTGAGCATTTTTAGCTTGCTGCTCATCTGTCTGATCTTGTTTATCACGCTCAGTTTGTTGCTGCTCTTTTTGCTTTTCCTGCTCTGCAGAGTCGTCTTGTTGAGAGGCGTCACTTTGTGGTTCTTTGTTTTGTTGACCTTGCTGCTGACCATTTTGTTGCTGGTCTGCTTTGCTTTCACCGTCTTGGCTTTGGCTGTCTTGACTCTCACCGTCTTGGTTTTCGCCTTGCTGGTTTTTATCTTTATTTTCTTGATCGTTTTCTTGTTGATCGTCACCTGACTGTTGATCTTGGTTTTCTTGCTGCTGCTTCATCTGCTCAAGAATAGCTTTATTTTCTTTTGCATCGGTTAAGTTTGGTGTCCGTAGCAAAGCTTTATCATAGGCCGCTATTGCTTCGTCAATTCGTTGTAATTTTGCTAAAGCATTACCTTGGTTAAATAGCGCGTCAGCGGTGTTTTCTTGTTGAAATGCGCTTAAGGCTTGCTCGTAATCACCGGCCTTATAGTGGGCACTTCCCTGCCAAAGCGGGCTTTTAAACTGCTCTGCCGCTTGTTGATATTGTTCACTATTAAAGTGCTCTTGGCCTTGTTGATCTTTGGTTTTCCAAAGATCTTGCCAAATATCAGCCTGGGCGTGGTTATTGGGAACCAACATTAGGGCAAACGGCAAGGCTACTAGCAGTGCGCCGCGTCTAAAATAACTTAACAACATCGGTAAAACCAATAACAGCAGGTAGGGACCAAATTCTTGCCATTGGTCACCGGTATTTTCACTTTCTTTAGTGTTTTCTGTTTCGGCCATTAAAGGTTGTAAAGTCAGTTGTTCAATATCCTTATTATTATGCGTTAAGGTGGTATAGTTTCCTCTACCGCGGTTAGCTAAACCTCGTAATGCTTGTACCGTTAATTTAGGCACAATAATCGCGCCATTGTCATCTTTCATCAGTTCGCCGTTACTGAGTTTTATCGGCGCACCTGTTTTGGTGCCGATACCCAGAATATTAAGGCGATAGGGATGTTCGCGCGACCATTGCGTTATATCTTGGATATCAATGTTATCGATACCATCGGTAAACCAATAAATATCGCCACTATTATGACCTGCATTGACTAGCATTTCATCGGCTAGTGCCAGTGCAGCGAAAGGATTACTGCCAAGTACCGGCATAAGCTCAGGGCTTAATGAGGGTAATAGTAATTTTATATTATTACTGTCGTCTGTTAGCGGACTAATGCTAAAAGCATCTCCGGCATAGGCAATAAGGCCGATTTCACCATCTTTAATGCTATCGAGTAAATCTATGGCTTTATAGCGAGCTCGGGTTAGACGATTTGGCGCCACGTCGGTAGCATACATCGAATACGACATATCCATAATTAACACTGAGCCTTGTGCCACTTGATAAACCGGTTGGGGTAGTTTTTGCCAACTCGGTCCCGCCATGGCTAAAATAGATAATAAGCCAATGAAAAATGGCAGTGCTAGCGAGCTTGATTTAGCTTTTGCGTTACCCTGCACTAATACTTTCGCTAAGTGGCTTGGTAAAAGTTGTTGCCAGCCTGACTGCTTAATACGTAGTTTTTTTAACATAAACAACATCAGCATTAAGACAAGAATGGCTAATAGCCAAAGCGGTCGAATAAAATGAAAGTCAGTCATATTAGTGTTTCACTCCGGTGGTAACTTTTTTACTAGTAAAAAATCGCCCGGTGGAGATACTTTTCATTAATAGCGTGAGCAAAGATATCAGTAAAGCTAAGCCAAGTGGCCAATGGAATAAAGCGCTTAGTGGCCGCATTTGTTGCTGCTCTTGTTCAACGGGTTCTAGATCATCTAGTAGTTTATAAATTTTACTCATGTCTTCACTGGCGCGAGCTCGGAAATAATAACCGCCAGTTTCATCAGCTAGGCGTTGCAACGTCTCTTCATCAAGTTCACTTGATGGGTTAACACGACGAGCACCAAATAATGAATTTTGGATCATAACATCAGCGCCAATACCGATAGAGTAGATGGTAATGTCTTTTGCCACGGCCAACTCAAGCGCTTGCTCCGGGGTTATTTTTCCAGCGGTGTTTTGGCCATCAGTCAGTAACAATAATACTCGGTTTGATTCTTTCTTTTCATCAAAACGTTTAACCGCCAGCGCGATAGCATCACCAATAGCGGTTTGTTTACCGACTAGCCCTAATACCGTTTCATCGAGCATTTGTTGGACAGTTTTACGATCAAAGGTCATCGGTGTCTGCATGTAGGCGTCATCACCAAATAAAATCAAACCTAACCTGTCGCCGCTGCGTCGTTCGATAAATTCACCCAATAGTACTTTAAGCATATCTAGGCGATTAATGCTGCGGCCATTGAGACTCATATCTTCTACTTGCATACTGCCAGATAGATCGACGGCAATCATCATTTCGCGACCCTCAGTTGGCACGTTGACCGCTTCGCCGAGCCATTGTGGTTGCGTACTCGCTAGTACCAGTAATAGCCAAATAAAGCTTAATATTAGTAGTGATGTTTTTTTCTTCTCTGGGGCAAACTCTTGCGTTTTTATACCTTTAATAATAGTTGGCATTCTAAGCGGTGCCGCTTGTACTTGCTTTTTAGCGGGTAGCCAATAAACCAGTAATGGCAGCGGTAGGGCGATTAAGGCCCAGATAAAATCAAAATGGATCATGCTTGGACTCCATTGTTTTCTTCAAAGTCTTTAACTTTTTTATTTGTATCTACCCTGTTGTCGTGTTCGGCTGCCGTTAAAACCGCTTTTGGCGGCAGGGCATAACGCAACCATATCTTAGCCGCAGCAGAAAAGTCGTCAGACATTTGGTTGGCGGTATCATTTTGGTAAACCGAGGTAAAATACTGGCCGCTTAGTTCAGTAAACAGTTGTTGCTGCTTAGTAGGTAAAGTAGCAATTAAAAATGCTTTAAAACTATCACCGTTTAACTGTGCAACTTGCGCTCGTGGAAAATATTGTATAGCTGTCCATTTTAGCAGCGCGACATTCTTACTGACATCAGTGGTGTTTGATAATTGTTTAAGTGCCTTTCTTTGCGCTTTACGTTTCACAATATACTGCCGAAGCTTTAATGCGCCATAAATTACTAATGCTAAAATAACTAATGCTAGAAGCCACCAACCTGGCGCGATTGGATAACTATGGACATTTGCTGGCAGATGAATATCTTTTAATTGTGCTAACGGATCCATGACGCTACTCCGCGATGTAATTGTGTTTCCAGTGCTTCACTGGCACAAAAGTGCAGTAAACGTGCGCCAGCTTTAGTCAATTTTTGCTCCCTAGTGTCGTTTAAACTCATGGCCTGCTGATGATATTTTTCCGCCATGGCTTTATCACCAAGTAATAATTGTTGACGCTCATCACCATAGCCATCTGTAATAGCAACGCTAATTTTTTGTTTACTGTCAGGTAATTGTTGCTCGAGCGGATCGCTGATCAAACACACGACTAATTCACAGTGCCGACTGATATGCGCTAAGTGTCGTACCGCCTCATCAGTGAGGTTAAACGCATCGGTGATCAAATACACTAAGCTACCGGGTTTAGCCAATTGGCGCAGACGTGCACAGTTTTGTTCAAAGGCGAGTTTTGCTTGTTCGCGGTTTAATAGTTCGCTGGCGATATTTAATGACTCGGCGTGACTTTTCACTAGCGCATGTAAATAATGCAACACACCTTGTTGTCGGCTGCGTGGCTTTAATTCATTGTGACTATGTTGATTAAATACCACGCCACCGATACGGTCGCCACGTGATTTTGCATGCCAAGCCACTAATGCTGCAACATGCGCTGCTTGCACAGATTTAAACAGTAAGCGACTGCCAAAAAACATGCTGTTGCCTAAATCTGTGGCAATAAGTACTGGGCGCTCAACTTCTTCGCGAAACAGTTTTGTATGGGTTTTACCGGTGCGCGCGGTTACCCGCCAATCAATAGCGCGAATGTCGTCGCCATTTTGATAATGGCGCACTTCATCAAACTCCATCCCTCGACCTTTACTACGGGCGAGGTAATTGCCTGACATTTTGCCATGTAAACTTTTCGACGCGGCTAAATTAATTAATGAGCTTTTAGTCTGGTATCGAATTAACTCATCTATGGTTAATTCGATACCATTACTGACCAATTCATCAAGCAAGGTTTGCGGGTTGTCTTGCTCGGTTGATTTTTTTTGAGTAAACCACATAAGAGTAACTTGCGCCTAAGCAACTGCCACCAAGCTAAGTAAATGATCAAGTAGCTGATTACTACTGATACCTTCTGCTTCAGCTTGATAGGTCATTATTATGCGGTGACGCAATACGTTGTGAAAAACCGCTTGTACGTCTTCAGGACTAACAAAGTCTCGGTTATTTAACCAAGCTCGCGCTCGCGCACAGCGATCTAAAGCAATAGTGGCACGCGGACTAGCGCCATAAGCCAGCCATTGCTTTAACTTATCGTCATACTTCTCGGGACTACGGGTCGCCATAATCAAATCAACAATATAGTTTTCTACTGCCGGCGCCATATGAATTTTCATCACTTGTTCGCGGGCGGCGAAAATATCGGCTTGGCTGATTGCTTTAACGGCTTTTTTTTCTATTTTTAAGGCTTCGCCTCGATTAAGCTTTAAAATTTCTAGTTCGCTGGCAGCGTCAGGATAATCGATTTCGACATGCATTAAAAAGCGATCGAGCTGTGCTTCAGGCAGTGGGTAGGTACCTTCTTGCTCAATCGGGTTTTGTGTTGCCATCACTAAAAATAATTCGGGTAATGGATAAGTGTTTCGGCCAACGGTAATTTGACCTTCCGCCATTGCCTCTAATAAAGCTGATTGTACTTTTGCTGGCGCACGATTTATTTCATCAGCAAGGACTAAATTGCGAAATAATGGTCCAGGTTGAAAAACAAAGGTGCCATCTTCAGGACGGTAGATATCTGTGCCGGTTAAATCAGCAGGTAATAAATCAGGTGTGAACTGAACGCGATGGAAGTCTGCTTCTAACCCTTGTGCTAGAGCATTAACTGCACGCGTTTTTGCTAAACCCGGAGGACCTTCTACAATAAGGTGACCATTAGCTAAAAGCGCAATGAGTAAATTTTCAACCAGCGCATGCTGTCCGATAATTTGTGAAGATAAATGTTCTTTTAATGAGGAAAAATGTTCAATAGCCATAGTTTATCGTTCTTATTGATTATAAAAATTTAAGTCAGCAAGTCTGACCCATAGATTGATATAAGGTTCAGCTTTTAAAAAACAACCATAATGACAAAATTGTTGAACTTTTTTGTTAGCTTTTTAATACCTTGGCATTAGTTTGCTTAAATTTTGTCAGCTAATGATTGAATTATTTCTATATATGGTTAGAATTATCTTAAATCCAGAGAGGTCTGACCTCTTAAGTGTTGCAACAAGATGGAATTAAAAATGACAAAATCAAAATTAGTAACAGGTAGTGGCGAACGTATCGCTATAGTTGCCGGGTTACGCACACCATTCGCCAAGCAAGCTACCGCATTTCATGGCATTCCTGCTGTCGACTTAGGTAAAATTGTTGTTAATGAATTACTGCAAAAACACGACGTTGATCCACAGATTATCGACCAGTTAGTGTTTGGACAAGTTGTACAAATGCCAGAAGCGCCAAATATTGCTCGTGAAATAGTCTTAGGTACGGGCATGAATGTTCATACCGATGCTTATAGTGTTTCTCGTGCCTGTGCCACTAGTTTTCAATCAGCCGTTAATGTCGCTGAGTCAATTATGGCGGGTTTTGTTGATGTCGGTGTTGCTGGTGGTGCTGACTCATCGTCTGTTGCGCCCATTGGTGTCTCGAAAAAGTTTGCTCGTACTCTATTAGATTTAAGTAAAGCCCGCTCTTTTGGTGCAAAAATGGCGCTTATTCGTCAGCTTAAATTTAAAGATATATTACCTGTGCCTCCTGCGGTTGCAGAATACTCTACTGGCTTGTCGATGGGACATACCGCAGAGCAAATGGCAAAAACTCATGGTATTACCCGTGCAGAGCAAGATGCCTTAGCACATCGTTCACATACCTTAGCAACGAAAAGTTGGCAAGAAGGTAAGTTAGCAGGTGAGGTGATGACAGCACATAGCGAACCTTATAAGTCGTTTATTGATAAAGATAATTGTATTCGTGAAAACTCAGAATTAGCGAGTTACGCTAAATTACGTCCAGTTTTTGATCGCAAACACGGTACGGTAACGGCTGCAACAAGCACGCCGCTAACCGATGGTGCTTCAGCTATTCTAATGATGCGTGAAGGTCGAGCGAAAGAGTTAGGCTATAAGCCATTGGGCTACATTCGCAGTTACGGTTTTGCCGCGATTGACGTTTGGGAAGATATGTTAATGGGGCCAAGCTATGCCTCACCGATTGCCTTAAAACGCGCTGGTATGAATTTAGCCGATTTAGATTTAATTGAAATGCATGAAGCTTTTGCTGCCCAAGCACTCGCCAATGTGAAAATGTTTGCCAGTAACAAGTTTGCGCAAGCTCATTTAGGTCGCGATAAAGCCATTGGTGAAATCGATATGGACAAATTTAACGTGATGGGTGGTTCATTAGCTTATGGCCATCCGTTTGCAGCAACAGGTACGCGCTTGATCGTACAAACATTAAATGAATTAAACCGTCGTGGCGGCGGTGTTGGCTTAACCACCGCTTGTGCAGCGGGTGGTTTAGGTGCGGCTATGATTGTGGAGACAGACTAATGACTGATGTAAAAACAATAAAACAACAAGAAAATAAGACCTTTAGTTTAGCGCGTCAAGAAAATGGCATTGCACATTTAATCATGGACGTTAAAGGCGACTCCATGAACACCCTAAAAGCTGAGTTTGCCGATGAAATTACCGAAATACTAAAAGAAATACGTGAAGATAAAGCCATTGTTGGTTTAGTTTTAGTGAGTGGCAAAGCCGACTCTTTTGTCGCTGGCGCTGACGTACAAATGTTGGCTAATTGTACCTCTGCTGCAGAAGCAACTGCTTTATCACGGCAAGGGCAAATGATATTTGATCAACTGGAAAACTTGTCAATTCCTGTCGTTGCCGCGGTTCATGGCGTTTGTTTAGGTGGTGGTTTAGAGCTTGCTATGGCTTGTCATGCCATCGTTTGTAGTGACAGCCCTAAAACTGCATTAGGCTTGCCTGAAGTACAATTAGGCCTACTACCTGGTGGTGGAGGTACGCAAAGATTACCTAAACGTGTCGGCATTCAAAAGTCTTTAGATATGATGCTTACCGGTAAACAGCTACGCGGTAAACAGGCGTTAAAAGCTGGTTTGGTCAATGATGTAGTTCCTAATAGCGTGTTAGTTAAAGTCGCAGAACAGCTTGCGCTTTCGGGCAAAGTAAAACCTAAAGCTCGTCAGCTATCATTGATGGATAAATTACTTGAGGGCAATAGTATTGGCCGTAATATTGTCTTTGCTCAAGCAACAAAAACGGTATTAAGTAAAACTAAAGGTAATTACCCCGCACCGTTAAAAATTATTGACTGTATTCGCGCAAGTGTTGAGCAAGCACCTTCAAAAGGTTACCAAGTGGAAGCTGACCACTTTGGCCAGTTAGTGATGAGTGATGTTTCCGCGCAACTTAGACAACTATTTTTTGCCACTACGGATATGAAAAAAGAGCAGGGCGTTGAAGGCGTTGAAGCTAAAAAAATAACCAATGTTGGGGTGCTTGGTGGCGGTCTAATGGGTGGCGGTATCGCATTTGTTACCGCGACCAAAGCAAAATTGCCGGTGCGGATAAAAGATATATCGCACCAAGGAATTAGTTTTGCCTTGAAATATGGCTACGACTTATTAAATAAGAAAGTAAAACGTCGCTTTATGCGCCATAACGAAATGCAAAGTCAATTAGCCTTAATCACAGGTACGACGGATTATAGCGGCTTTAATAATATTGATATTGTGGTTGAAGCGGTGTTCGAAGATTTAACGTTAAAACAGAATATGGTGGCAGATATTGAAAGCCATTGTAAAGAAACTACTATCTTTGCCAGTAATACCTCGAGCTTGCCGATTGGGCAAATAGCAGAGCTAGCCATACGGCCAGAAAATGTTATTGGTCTGCACTACTTTTCGCCGGTTGATAAAATGCCGTTAGCGGAAATTATTGCTCATGATAAAACCTCTGATCAAACTATTTCTACAACGGTGGCATTTGCTAAGCAGCAAGGTAAAACGCCAATCGTTGTGAAAGATAAAGCCGGTTTTTATGTTAACCGTATTCTAGCGCCTTATATGAATGAAGCAGCAATGTTGTTGCTTGAAGGTTGTTCTATTGAAGCGCTTGATAAAGCCATGGTTAAATTTGGCTTCCCTGTTGGACCGATGCAATTACTTGATGAAGTGGGTATTGATATTGGCGCTAAAATAGGTCCTATTTTACAAGCTGAACTCGGTGATAGATTTGCTGCGCCACCGGCATTTTCAAAGTTAATTGACGATGGTCGTTTAGGCAAAAAAGTAAAGAAAGGCTTTTATCAATATAACACTAAGAGCAAGAAGAAATTAGTTGATGAGAGCGTCTATACGCTATTAGGACTGCAGGCAAACAATAGGGTTGTTACTGATGCGCAAGTAGAGCGTTGTGTTTACATGATGCTAAATGAAGCTGCTCGTTGTTTAGATGAAGAAATTATTCGCAATGCACGTGATGGTGACATTGGCGCTATCTTCGGTATTGGCTTCCCACCGTTCCTCGGTGGACCATTCCAATATATGGATAAAATTGGTGCAGCGACGTTAGTGAGTAAATTGACGCAGTGGCAAGCCGAGTTTGGTGAGCGGTTTGCGCCATGTGATGCATTGGTAAGCATGGCTGAGCAAGGCGAAAGTTTTTATTAAATAGCATATATTATCGCTATTCTTCACAAAAGTGGCTGTTGATTTGCCGTGATAGCGGTAATAACTGACGCTCTAAGAGGCAATTTATTGCCTCTTTTTTTTAAAGACTTTATAATTTTTAAACCCCCGATACCTTTGAATTGTCTAGGTCGAGGGTATGATAAAAGCTATATATAATCTTTTGAATATTTACTCTAAAGTTGCTAGAATGCGCGCGTTTGGTGCTTTTTCTTTTTTAAGTTTAATGTTTTCGAAGTGAGTAGAACATGATTTTATTACTTGTAGCTATATATGCTGTTGTTTTTTCTTTGTTTTTTTATTGCCAAGCAATTAGTAGTGGCTTGGGGGCGAAGCGATGGGCAAGCGCAGGTTTGATGTTTGGGCCTTTTGTTTGGCCAATGTTCTGTATGAAAAAGCGTTTAAAAACTTACCAACGTTTTGGTTTTGACTGTTTGCTATTTTCTGCATAACAATATCAATACTCGTTGTTTTGCTGATTTTATATTGACGAAAAAATACGCTAACTTCCTTGTAGCGAAGTGTTCAATACTCTTGATAAGCTTTTAATCGCCAATATCAGAGCTTAATTCCACCATGTACTTGCAGGCATTTCTTTTATTTCAATGCTTGCAGCAATAATATTTTCTGACTTTTCAGCAATAAATAATGATTTAATTAAGTTAATCATAAAGCCTCCTAGATACGCACTTGGTCACGTTTAGTACCAATACGCACTTGGTCACGTTT
>TARA_R110000737_G_C14623519_1_pt1 | contig 11949 bp, 12 predicted proteins | sample TARA_R110000737 | Tara Oceans TARA_R110000737 (sample SAMEA4398027) | marine metagenome | biome: Polar Biome; feature: [SRF] surface water layer (ENVO:00010504); material: water (ENVO:00002006), including particulate matter (ENVO:01000060) such as... | depth 5 m
ATGGTGGCCCCTCCCTGACTTGAACAGGGGACCTGCCGATTATGAGTTCTTATTTTGACCCTTCTACATAAATGCATTACTATCTATATATCGCTACATCATAGACAAATCAATACATGAAGGCTTATACCTTATTCTGGTTAAATCTATTCTTAAGGCGTCCATAAGGCGTCCATCGAAATTAAGGCGTCCATTAGGCGTCCAGATTATTACCAAATATAGCGCCTGTGTGTGACTTGAACAGGAGAACCAATATGGGTAATAGTAATTCATTAGCTTTTAGAGATGACCGAATAAAAGTGCTAACAGAGCTTGGGGAGTATAGAGACTCTTCCTTATCTGGTTTTGGCCTGCGTATAACCCAAAGTAAAAAAACCTTTCAAGTTAGGCGAAAGCGTAACGGTAAAGATATTCGCGTTAAAATTGGTGAGTATCCAGCGATGAACTTGAAACAAGCTAAGGACAAGGCTTACAAGGTATTGTCTGATATTGAAAATGGCATAAACCCGAATGAGCAGCGCAAAGAACATGAGAACCAAGAAGTAACTTTAGATTTTGTATTTAATGCTTATCTAGCTAGCAAATCATTAAAACATAAAACTGTATTAGGCTATAAACAGGTTATTACTTGTTATCTTAAAGAGTGGCAGAATAAACCGCTTATAAAATTGAATGAAGATGAAGTAACTTATATTCACCAGCAAGTGAGTAAGCGCAGTAAGGCCCAAGCTGATTTAATGGCGAGAGTATTACGTGCAATCTTTAATTTTGCTAAATATGAATATCGCGGTACTGATGGCGTATTTATCTTTTCTGTAAACCCTGTGAAAATTCTATCCCATAAGCGCCAATGGAATCACGTTCCAAGAAAACAAACACGTATAAGACCTACCGAGTTAAAAAAATACTTAACCGCAGTAAGTGACGTTAGAAATAACCCAGAGTATGACAGCTTTACTCGTTCGGTTTGTGATGCGGTTGAATTTGCATTATTTACTGGTTTGAGAAAGCAAGAAGTCTTAAACATTGAATGGCAAAGGGTAAACTTAAAAGATGGCTATTTCTGGATAGATGAGACAAAAAATAGCGATCCTTTAGAGTTACCTATTACAGGTACCTTACGAAAGATTTTAATTCGCTGTTGGTCTGAGCGTGATGAATCAGCACGCTATGTTTTTACTGGCAAAACCAACGGAAAAGCGATTAAAGAGCCTAAGTATGTATTAGAAAAAATTAATAGTGCTACCAACCAAGATAGCGGTGAATTAATAGCACACTGGCATGATTTAAGGCGTACTTATGCCACACTTGCCGAGTCTATAGGCGTAGGGGGTTATACGCTTAAAAGGCTTTTAAATCACCGTATCAAACGTACTAATGATGTTACAGCTGGCTATGTAGTTTTGTCAGCTGATGAACTCCAGGAGCCTGCAAAACTTGTTGAGCAATCAATACTTGAACACGCCGGTATGATAGATAAAAAGCAGGGTATTGACGCAACGCTTCAAGACTTATTACAAGGGGTAAGTGAAGAACAAAAGCGTGCATTAATATTTCAACTCTCACAAGTTAAGGAAAATAGTAAATGAGTTATACAGAAGACTACATAAAGTTGACACAAGCCATTGCTCAAAATGAGCAAGAGACTAACAAACTATATAATTTGTTTTCTAAAAGTAATGGTGAGCTTGGCTTGGCTTTATCTTTTAACCCTCAATTAAGCCATACGGAATTAAAGTTTTTGAAGATGGCTACCGACGCAATAGAAGACGCAAGCAATCTAATTATTAACTTAAGAACAGAAACACATAATAAAAATACGTTAATTAAGGGGTTGGATGAAACATTTGGAGAAACGTTAGAAATAATGAAAGAGCAAGATTCCCTTGTCAAAGTTTCCAAAGAATATAGAGACTCCGGCACTAAAGCAACTCAAAATAAAGCAGAGCTATGGCAAGACTATATAAACAGATTCGTTGCTGAGTATATAGAACTACACCCATATTATTTTGATAGGGAAGAATGCTCTAGGTTCAGGGAGCTTAAAAACTTTGTTGAGAATAAAATACTAAACTTTTCTCCAGATGAAAAACTAAGAAATACATCAGGGAAAAATAAAGGCACTTTCACACCTCCAGATCCAAATAAAAAGAAGCTAAGTGAAGCTATCAAACATTTTTTTAGCAATAAAACTGAAAAAGACTAGCCTTTTTCAAAACGCTTGCCTTTGTCTTATTCTCTTTGTTTTCAATTGGTTAGGTTATTGTTATCTTTTAGTAGATTTTAACTTAACGACTAAGAGAAACGTATGGCTACACACATATATCACGATAAACTACTTACCGCAGGACAAACAGCCGAAATACTTGGATTAAAAGAATCCACGCTTGCACAATTCAGATGGCGAGGCGACAAGAGGCTCCCTTGGGTAAAGCTAAATACGACTATTCGATATAAATTAGATGATATTGAGGCGTTTATTGAGCGTTCAACCATAGGAAAAGGGGTATAACATGAATAGTAAAAAAATAGCCACCACTCCCGAAAGAGCACCAGTCACTCGCACGACTGTTGATACAGATAAAGCTCTTACTGAACAATCAATAATTTTGAACCATATGTTAAATGGGTTAGCAATAAACCCAGATCAAGCATATTCAGAATTTGGTATAAAACACTTACATAGTGTAATACCTAAGATTGAAAGGTATATAAAAGTTAATCGCACTGAGATAAATAGACCACACCCTAGAACTCTAAAAGTACGAGCTATCACAAGCTATTGGATTGATAATCGTTTAATCGGTGTTTATGCTTCAACAGACTCAAGAGAGATACTTAAGAAGCAACAAATCAGTGTCAATATAACAAAAAGTAGAGCTAATGATAATAAGGCTTTAATACGTCTTTGTAGTTATTGTAAGCGTGAAACGATAGAAGCAAAGCTGCACGAAATCTATGGGCAGCAAGCAGCAAACGATAGTAATTAATTATATTGTTATCTCAAATGGAGCGTTAATTCGCTCCTTTTTTATGTCTGCTTACTGCAAAAAATAAATGCTAGGGTAATAACGTGTAAAAGGCTTAGGGGTCACTACAACTAAGTCATTGATTAAAAACAATTAGCAGGGTATCTAAGGTATAGATATAAAGCACATTGTTACCCCATAATAAATAGTTAGCATTTATAGCCAAGCCAATTGGCAAAGTGTGTAGCAGGTTATTCAATTAGTCATCTTATGGTGGTGTTAATAATAACACCCCTATTAGCTTGGAATATATATGAGTATCAAACCAAGGCAATGGGCAAAACAGCACACAAGCAGATCCAACAAGTATGAGTTTAACGGGACGAATTGGAAAGTTAAGGGTGGTGATGGTGGCTTGAACAAAAGACATCTAGGTCGGCAGTTTCAACAAATGGATGTAATGTTAACCAAGTATTCAAAAGTCTGTGTAATTCAATTTGATTTACACATGTTGGAATATACCGCAGACAATAAAAAAATGGCTATATTTAAACGTAGGCTATTTGGCAGAATAAGCAGCAAGTATAAAATATCAGAAAATGATATCGCATATTTTTGGTGTAGGGAATATGAAAAGGGTAAGGGCCAACATTACCATTGGGCGGTTATTGTGAATGGTAAAAAGGTGCGATCTGGTTATCCTATAAACAAACTAGCAAGAACTGTTTGGGAAAGTATGGACGGAACGTTTCATATTCGCCAATACCATAACGTATCTCGAAAATCATTTATCAAGCAGTATGATGTTATGGACCATCTAAGCTACTTAGCTAAGATTAGAACTAAAGGCTATGCTGGCGATAAAGTAAAAAGCTTTTCATCTAGTAAAATTCAATATCCAAATGGTGAGATAAATAGTCTTAAAGGTCTTGTTTCGAATTATAAGCTATAACAGTTGGTTGGTGATATCAGACAGTATAGGTGTAAATATATTTTCTCACTATAAATAAGGGGTATTTAAGGTGAGATTTTTGTTAGTGACATATACTAAACTAATTGATAGGTTAAGTAAGATAAAGACAAATCGAACGGACCTTTCAATCAATAGTGAAACGTAGTATCTGGTATTAAAGGAGTTCTTATCGAAGCTATAACTAGTGACCTTATAGAAATGGATTTTATACAAGCCGGTATTAGGTTGTTAAAACAAGGATGATTTATGAAAAAAACATTATTACTATCTTCTCTACTTATTAGCTTTAGCTCAATTTCTGCTGACGTAAACTTTAACTGGTTGAAAAGTACTTCAGGTCAAAACTCTAGTTTGTCGGGCACATGTGACAATTTAGAATCAAGTAATGATATGGTTTGTAATTTACGTCAAATTTCAGTTCGTAAAAAATTGTCTACTCAAGATGCTAAAAAATCTTTAGTAGATGTTACTTTAGAGTTAGATGCTAAGTTAAAAACTAATACCATTAAAGAGTACGTAATTAATGTTCTTGGAAGTGCTTGTGAAAAAATCCCTTTAAGTGAAGCTGAAATTCAATCTCTAGGAGAAGAGAGCGAAGCATATAATGATATTATCGATATTTGTAATTCACCTACCAGAGATAAGATGCTTGCGTTTTTAACATCATCAGTAAAAAAACAAATTAAAACATGTAAAGTAATCGAATATGACGTAGGTAACTACAGATTTAATCAAGTAAATGACAAAAAATGGGTGAGCACCAACGAGCCATCAGGCCAGTGCGGAGCTGTTACAATACTAACGCTAGAAAACCACCCTGAACATAGTGCTTTATGGGATTATTCACAGATTCGACATTATACAAATACTGAAAGTGAAATATGCAAAGGCTTTGCTAAAATGAATGAACCAATGTCTTTTAGTTGGAATGGCGCATCATCAGTAAAAATGGATTGTGATTATATTGAATTTGGAATGTAATAAAAATTATATTTCAATCTAGTTAAGTTTTTCTGGCATTTCTTTACCGGAGAATTTTTTGCTGGCGTAAACTTAATTAGATTATAAATGTATGATTAAAAAATAATTTATTGATAGTCTGTAGCAGTTTTAAGTGAAAAAATCATATTTAAGGCATAAATATTCAAACATAATTACCATATTATTACTCATCAATTTTCACGTTTCAGCCAAAGATAAAGGCTTTGGTAACGCTAACATTCATTATGCTCCTTCCAAAGGAGTTGAATTTCACATACGTCATTTACTAAATCATATGGCACTACATTGAGCCTTAGCCCTGTTTTAAAGTCGAAATGATCTAATGGTCTATCAAACATTTCATGTTGTGGGTAAATCAGATAAAGCTCACCTTGCCCATCCATATACTTTTCACCATAAGCGAATAACTGATACATGTCTGATTGAGCAAGGTTGTATTTATTCGTACCACTATCCAAATTCTGGTTAAGTGTTTTCCATTTAGTATCCATTACGCTGACGATAGTTTTATTGTTATACACAACAATGTCTGGCCGAAGTTTGAACCAGTCTTGCCCTCTATGTTTTGTTAATGCTTTGCTTTGTTTCTGTTCTGTCAATCGAAGTGGCTTGGTTAGCTGGCGTTTTAATTTGGCTGCTACGTACCGCTCAAATAATATTTCCATTGGAAAAAGGAACGAAACACCATTGTTAATTCCGCTCATTGTAATCGGGGATTGCTGGCTCAAAATTAATTCACACCAAGGCTTTATGTCTCTATAATGGGCTAAAGTACGATCATTTGACCACCTTCTAAAATCGTTTTTGTAATCAATCGATTTTTGTATATCGTTAAATACAAATAGTAACTCTCTTGCCAACCTTTGATTTTTCGAGCTTTTAGTCCACCTTAGTACTTGTGATAAAGCAGAATGTAATAACTGATTCTCAGCTCTATTAGCGGTAAAGATATCATGAGAAACATGAAAGTAATGTTGTCGTCCTGGCCGCTGCCTAACTTGTTTGGCAGTGAGTAACTGGCCTTTTAAAAATGTAGACTCCTTCTCAATTCGCTGATACTCACTTCTAAGGCCTTTTTTAATGAGCTTTGACGTTACTTGTAAAAATTGGGTAATAAGTATTTCGAAGAGTGGCTGTTTTTTTATCTTTAAACTGGATTGATGAAACTGCTCAAGTTTTAATTTTTCAACAACTGAAAGCATCTTCAATAATGTCCGCCTGGCTAACTCGGGATCATCACTATTAGAAGCTACTTTAGGAAGTATCTCGATACGGGTGCCGCAGGGTGTATCAAGAACGCCAACAAAGTTCACAACTTGCAAAGCAATACCTTTCCCTTGGCGTTTAATTCTTACAAGTTCTCGACCGTTCTTTCCAATACTCTGCCCATTAACTAATAACCAATCAAAAGCGCTAGCCGATATCGAGCTACAACCAATATCGTGGCTAGTTCCACCTTTAATTAATAATCCATACTCCCGTATAGTTATTTCTTTAGCTAATAGGCTCATAGATACCAATATAAGCTTGAGGATTACCTAGGGCTGAATCATTACGCATATAAGGTTGAATGCCTAAAAGTTCCCATTCATCACCCATTAATTTACTCATGTCTGATGAAGAAAACTTTTCAATGATAAAGCGCAAATCATTACTAGATTTTAAATGGTCTCCTAATACTTGCCCTACACGCTCCCAATCTTCAAAAAAGTACTCTTCAAGCAGTGGCAATATTTGCAATTCAAAAATAGAAGAAAGCTTTTCAATTGTAGGTTCATCTCTTAAGGGTAAAAAGAAACTATGGCCTATGGTGTGCTCTCTATCATAGAGAAGCTCTATACGTTGATTTATCGTTTCAACAAGTTGCTTAATATTAATACCATTAATCTCTGGAATATTTTCTAATACATCATAGTTTGTCATCATTTCAATGAACTCAAAACGTCGCCTTAAAGCAATATCAACCTGCGCCAGGGATTTATCTGCTGTGTTCATTGTGCCAACCAAATAAAGGTTTGAAGGCACTGAAAATGGCGTTTTAGAATAGGGGAGCTTTACAGTTATTGTTTCATCTCCACCAGCACGTTTACTGGGTTCAATTAACGTAATCAATTCACCAAAAATACTGGCGATATTACCGCGGTTTATTTCATCTATTATCAACACGCGTTTATCTGAAGCGTTTGTAATGTGATTAGAAATGCCTTCGTTAACAATGCTATCAATTAACGGTGCTAATACGTTGTTGTAGCCATTTATTAGGTACTTTTCTAACTTGCTATCAACTCTATCAAAAACCTTCTTACTTCTAATGTCATCAATTGTTATCGTATTCGATTTAACCAATTTTACCAATTCATTAATCAGAGACATCGCAATTGGAAGACGAGAGCCATTGGGCTTTTCAAGCTCAATAATTTCATTAGTAATTGAAATTACTTTGTAAGAAGAAATAGTTGAGCCAGAAGATACTTGTTTATTACTCGTTCTATTTGTTAACAGCGCTTGTAGTTTATTTAAATCAATTGTTGGTGGTCTTAACCTGTAAATTGTTTGCTGTGATAAGTTTTTGTTGAAAATTTCATTAACAGGTAAAGGCGGTGAGAACTGCTTAAGCCATTTTACCTTTCGTAGCTGACAGTAATAGCCTGTTTCATTTTCTTTGAAGTAATACTCGCCAGTGACTTCTGCGATTGCTCTAAATTTATGGTTGCCATCAGAAACAACAACTAAATCACCAATACCAACATCATTCTTAAAGTAATTAACTGAAGTGACATTATAGTCATAAATTTCATTATCAATCGTTATCCCAGACTTTCTATATAACTCAGCTATTTCCTGCCTGTTATTAGCGTCTGAGAAATCAATTGCGTCTCCATAACCCAATGCCAAACAGTTATCTTCTAAACATTGTTCAAATATATAAGCATCATCACCAAGTGTATTACCTAAGGACATTTTCCATATTTTGCGATTTGCCACATCAATGTTTGAATCAATCGACTCATCTTTTACGCGCGAAGAGGCAGCATCACACATTTGCTTAAAAATACCATCTTCAACGTCATAACTTACTTGATTGTTTTCACTAGTGGAGGCCTTAATGCCTTCAACAAAGTCTTCATAACTGAAGCTTTGATGGAAAGTTATAAAAGCAATTCGGTTAGCTTTAACTAAACTATCAAAACGAGCCTTTAGCGCTGTTCTATTATCTTTATTTTCTGCTAGAAATTTAGGGTCGATTATTTCAAGAGCGTGATTGATTGTAGAGTAGGTTTTTCCTGTACCTGGCGGGCCATACAAAATAGTATTCAGGTTAGTATTTTTTTCGTTTAACACAACTGCTTCGCTGTTTTCCTCAGTATCTTCAGCTTCACCCTCAATTTTAGTCCAGATCTCATATCCATATTCAATGACATTTTTATCCCCACGCTTTTTCATTAATTTTTCATATAACTCAACAAAATTAGCAGTGGCATCGCCACTGGCTTTTCGAAGCATGTCTTTCTTGAAAATATTAAGTATGACCGGTTTATTTTGGTCTTGATATAAAAAGGCCACTTTCCATTTTAGTGTGTCGGCCAACTCAAGGTCTTGAATAGCAGCTAAATTATCGTTTTCAATATATTTGACGATTTTTAGAATATTAGATTTAATCTTTTCAAAAGCTACATCGGCATTGTCACCAAATTTTTTGTTCCACGAATACGCCTCACCATTTTGAATGTGCGTCCTTTCACTTTTAGGCAGCTTTTTTCTGCGATAGATTCCAAATTTAGATGAATCCCCCCCTCGTATTGAACCCAATAGCTTTGTTTTGTGTTCTAACCAGTATGTGAATGTGTCTTTGTTATCTACATCTGTATATTCTTCTATCGTTAAAGTAGGTAGCTTATCTTTTGGCCATCGACTCAAAAAATCATCTAAAGTTTTTAATCTTTCTTTAATCTTTATCGACATTTAATTCTCTTTTAGTTTAATCAATACAATTATCTATTCAGGCTTAAAATGATCCTTCAACACCAGCATGAAAAGTTTGATACTTAGAAAAAATAAGGATGTAGCAATTTTTTATTTAAATCTAACAATCTAATAGCTTGCTTATCCCTTTGTATTCCACTCCTGCCACTTAATAAATATATCCAAGTTTTAATTGAGCGTCCGCATGACCTTGCTCAGCATATTCTTTCGATACCAGAAAGTCTTATTTATGATTAGCGGATACATTACAGGAGAAAAAGTAGATGAATAAAAGCGTTATTGCTTTGATGTTTTTGAGTGAGGTATTAATAAGGTACATCCATGAATTTAATTAATAAAAATTAAATTAACATGAAATTTAATTGATTGGTATGAATAACGGTTAGAATATAAAGAAACCCTATATTATCCGTAAACACCTATAATCAGTTTTAGTATCAATTGTGATAAAGGAATATCACCATGACTGTTAATAGTGAAACTGAGTATAAAATATTAAAAGAATTCTTATGGAGATTAGAGGCGATAACTAGTGACCCTCTAGAAAAGGACTCTATAGCCTAAATGTTACAGGCAGCTATTAGTGATGTTAACGGGCAGGTATCAAATAGAGATAGTCTTAATTGGATTAATGGCTTTACTGATTAATCATTATGTACGTAGTTAATAAGAGTCATAAACTTTTGGTATCAAGTCTGCGCCTATAATTAGACCAATGCCTATTGAGGTTTCTTCGATTAAACCTTGAGCCTCATTTTCGCTCACATTACAAATCAAATAACAGTAATCAATATCATTAAGTCGCACTATTTTTTGATTAGCAAATATACCTGTCACTTTATAGATGTTTGGGTTGGTGGTTTTGATATTATCTAACCAGCTAAGAAACCCTGAATGTCTCATGCCACTTACTACCTTATAAATTACAACGGCACCTCTTCCAATAATTGGTTTTAGTCTTATTACCTCTCTATTAGGTGACAGGATAATTATGGGAGATGTATCTGCTATAAGTCTGAAATTATTTCTATTTTTATAGTCTTGATCATCTTGTTCGACTTGATTTTTGTCCTCTGTATTTTTTTTTAGTTTAGCTTTAAACATTTTATATAATATTGAAGATTCTGGAAGTTCATACTCATCTATTTCACTTTCATCAAAATCAATTATATAGCACCAATTATCTCTTGCCTCTTGGTTCATCCCTTTCCATTCATCTTCGATATGACCACTTCGCTCTTCCAATTCCTTTAGTAAGTCAACCTTGTGAAAACTCTCGTCTTTTAAACGTTTAAAAGCAAAGATTTTTTTTTCATACGAGATATTTTGAATACCCAAGATACAGGCACTTTGGTGATCTTCAATGAACCACGCCTCATACGTAACTTCTTTGTTAAAGTCGTCTCCAGTTTCTTTTAGGATATTCGCATCAAGAATAGTGAAACCAGGGATGTACAATGCTGAAAGTAATTTTTCTTTTGTAATAAGCATATTTTCTAACAAAAGTCCGATTTATTGACAATATATACTCTTGATATTAACATGATTAACATTAAGAACAATGACTTAGAAAACCAAGTAAAACTTAAAATGCTTAACATAGTAACTATAAGTCAGCAGTAAACGTGTGATCCAGTCTAGTATAGGCGTGGGGTTGTGTACTTTATGGTCAGATATTGAAATCTAAGGAAGTCCCATGTATCGTTTAGAACAAGCAGAGCCGACAGAAGAATTTAAAAGAGCATGGAGTGCGGCTGGTCAGTATATTCAAAGACAAGCCGACTCTGGTTTTAATTGGCTCAGGACTAGCCTTAACCTGCCGATGGCTGAACATTTATCTTTCCGGATAGGTAATCAAATATTTTTTGTTTTTGTTGAGGCTGCTGAATTCACTTACAAATGCGATGGCAGAATTTTTGATAAAGTGTGCAAAGAAGCGAATGCCATACCTTGCTTAATGCCAATGTCAAAATCACTAGGGGAATGGGAACCGAACAATGTTGGTTGGGCCTTAATCAACGCCAACTCTAACAAGGCAATAAATCCTTTGGACTTTGTCACTGATGAGCTAATTGAAATGACTGACTGGGAACTTCATGATTTTGCAATTCAAGTAGTATGTTCAGGTCTTGTAAAAGATGGTAAAAACATTTTTTCTAAACAGCCATCTTGTGAAATAAACCCATCAATATGGTTCGAAGATGAATATGGTCCTCATTATGTTGTCGTTAGGGCTGCTAGGTATCCCGAGACAGAAGTTTCTGTACCTAATAATATTGATGATATAAAGCTAGAGTGCTCTGAGATGTCTAAATCAGGATATTTTGCACCAGTGATACTTGTAAATTCAGGTGATCCATTTGATTCAAATGCAAAGTCGAATGGGAATTTTCTTCCACTTTATAGGGGGGTTGGTCTTTTTCCAAATTACCCAGGGATTTCAGCTTTATAACAAATCATTTAATTAGTCAGATAATCTTTAACCTGAAATTAAACTCTCATATTCGTAGGAAACTAGTTAATAATATATCTAATTTAAGAGTATCAAAATCAAAACCTCACTAAGGAAAGTAGTAAATGAACTCTAAACAATACTATATTTATTTAAAGTACATGTCACTTTGGCCTACTTCGTTAAGTCGCGTTTATATAGACACTGACAATGAGGAATTTATGACACAAATAATACCTTCAATGGTTAAAGCACTAGAAGATAATAAACCATTAACCGATGATATTTTTGGCTTACCTGATGACGTGGATTATTGAAATTATAGGAATGTAAGTCTTTTTTAAGAAAAATCAGGTAATACTTTGATAGTTTGTTCTTCAGGACTATAAGCAAGCTATTAAGTGGTACAGCAAGGCAGCTAAAAAAGTAAGTTAGAATAAAAGCAAGTAAGCTACATGACAAAATAAACAGCGATGCAAATTAAGTGCTACTTCTAATCAAAAATAGGATTATCATAAAGCTAAATGAATCCATGTTCATTTAAAAGTAGTGTTGCTGATAATTTTTTT
>TARA_R110000737_G_scaffold47594_1_pt1 | contig 11941 bp, 8 predicted proteins | sample TARA_R110000737 | Tara Oceans TARA_R110000737 (sample SAMEA4398027) | marine metagenome | biome: Polar Biome; feature: [SRF] surface water layer (ENVO:00010504); material: water (ENVO:00002006), including particulate matter (ENVO:01000060) such as... | depth 5 m
GGGGGTCGCATGTAAAAATATGAATCGTAATTTTATTGGAATAGAAAAGGACGAAGAAATCTATGATGTTGCTGTTGATAGAATTGAGAATAATTAAGAATTAAACAAAAAGAATTCTTTTATCTTATACCTTTATAAAATGAATACTTTATTTGTAATACCTTCTTTTCAGAGACCTGAAATCTGTAGAGACCAAACACTTAAATTCCTTGAAAGACATGGTGTAGAAAATGAATTCATTTATCTTGTTCTTAGAGCAGATGATCCTTATTTAAATGATTACATAGATAGGGCATCAGGGATTAATATTCTAATTACTGATGTTAAAGGGATAGGCAATACTCACAACTACATTACCGAATTCTTTAATGAAAATCAGTTTATCGTTGAGATAGATGATGACTTACAAGATCTAATTGATGAAAAAAGAATTCCTATTACAAACTTTAAAGAAATAATTGAAGAAATGAAGTTAAAAATGATTGATGAGAAAATCTCATACGGAGGCACATATCAAGTAGTAAATCCGAAGTTTATGTCGGCAAATGAACACTATACGACAGATTTAAGGTATATGCTAGGTTGTTTAAGAATGCGGTTCATAAGAAAACATATTCATTTAGAAACGAACTACGCAGAGGACTTTGAGAATTGCCTCCAACATTTCGTCTCAGATGGAAAGATTCTTAAAAATAATTATATTGCCCCTAAAACGAAGAACTATCAAAAAGGTGGTTGTGATAATGATGGTCGTAATATTGAGACTGAGAAGGTAGATAAGGAACACCTTGCTAATCAGTTTCCGCACCTCTGTAGGTTATTCCAAAGGAAGAATGGTAGATATGATCTTAGATTAAAAGAATACAAATATGTTGGAGAAAGTTTTCATAGTTGGGATTAATAGTCTTTTTTAGAAATTAATAGTCTTTTAATAAAATATATGATAGTCTTATAAACATGGATCATTTGGAAGTATCAGTAGAAGAAAAAGTTGAGATGAAAATTGAAGACAGAGAAATCGCAGTAGATCTTACCACTCTAGAAGGAACTGAAGCACCTCCTTTAGAAGATAAAGATGAAGGGACTGATGATGAAGGGAGCGATAATGAACTCTTACCAGAACCAGTTCCTAAATCTAAATTAAAGAATGATGAAGTCTTTGCTCCTAAAATCGCTCAAGTTAAGAAACCTCGTAAAAAGAGAAAACCGATGACTGAATCTCAACTCCAAAAACTAGCAGAAGCGAGAACTAAGGCATTCGCAACAAAAGCGAGAAAAAAACAAGAGCGTGATGAACTCAAGGCATTAGAGCAAGAAGCAGAAACAACAACTCGCCAACGCAAGATTAAGAAACTCAAGGCGGTTCTTGATGATGATGAAACAAAAACAGAAGTTAAAACAGAAGTTAAAGAAGTTAAAGAAGTTAAAGAAGTTAAACCATCTTTGACTCACGAAGATTTAAGAAAAGCAACCGAAGATGCGATAGAAGCATACGATACGAAACGCAAAGCACAGAAGAAAGTTAAAAAAGAGAAACAAGCAAAACAGCAACAAGAGGATATGGTTCTCAATAAAATTAATAAAGCAATCAATCCAGATACAAATCCTTGGGACCAGTTATTTAGTTAATTGTTTAATAATAAAATATATATACATATCATAAAAAGAATTCTTTTAATGGATAAGTTCTCAAAAATACCTACGATTCTACCAGTTATTCCTCCTGACCCTAGACCTACTAAGATGTCTCCTCCACACCCTCATTTGCCTAATGTAGAAGGAGAAGGTGGTGGTGCTTTACTTCTGCTCATAAGTCCTGTGAGGTCAGGCAAGAGCACACTCATTAGTAATATGTTATTAAGAGAAGACTTCTATGATGCTCAGGAGAGATTTGATCAGGTGAGCGTAATCTCAAATACAATTTTGAACGATGTAACATCTAGATTCTTACGAAAAGCATTTGAGGGGAACTGTCACGACTTTTATGATGATTCAATCATACATGGAATAATCGCATCGCAAAAGAAGTATGATAAAGAAGATCAACCAGAAATAGCACTTGTTCTTGATGATTGTCTCGGATCTATTAAACAGAATTCAGCGATCAATCATTTATGTTCTCGTTATAGGCACTTTAATATTAAATTATTGGTGATTAGTTCTCAGAAATTCAGAGGATCAGTCTCTCCAATTATCCGTGCGAATGCGACAGATATTATCATAGGTAGTCCTTTTCCTAATCAAGCAGAATTAAATGCCGTAGCAGAAGAATATGGAGATCTTTTTGGAGGACAGAAGAACTGGTTAAAATTGTATAAGAAGGCGACCCCTAATCGTTACGACTTTTGCTATATGGATTGTCAGGAGAATCCCCCTGTGATGTATTCTAATTTTGAGAAAGTCATCGCAATTGGAGACACTTGTTCTGTGGATTGTGATAGTGATAGTGATTCTGATTCTGAAGAAGAAGTGGAAGTTAAAGACAAATAATCAATTCTTTTTTAATTTTATTTTAATATTATGATTCATTATAAAATGGATTTATACAATATTGATTCGGCAGTTAGTCAAGGAAACCAAATCTCAAGTGAAACAAGGGGCGTGTCTGATAATGTGCGTCGTGATAGAGCGAGTAATGTCGCTCAGGCAAGTAAAGTCTTAACAAATGATAAAGGTGGAGAAAATCTTGATATTGCTAAATTCTCAGGAACAGATACTCTTGGAGGAGTAGAAGCACCTTCCGCTATAAAAACACTTGTGGATACCAGCAGAGAGGCAGGGGGATATGCTTCTTTAGCAAAAGGAGATTTAAGTCGTGTTGCTTCAGCAGGATCAAAGGTGGCACAAGGGGCAAGTGATCTTGCTGGGGTTGCTGGTAGAGGTTTAGGAATAACATCATCATTTACGCCAAGTAAAGTTCCTTTCGTAAGACAACCAATCGTCGGGAATGCTGAAAGAGGGGCAAGTGGAGGAATTGGTGATGCTACATTAATAGAAGATCATGTAGCACCGCCTTCAGCAGTAACAAGTGTTTCAGGAGCGGTTAAAAATGGAGTTGAGGTTGGTTCCGAAGGAGTTGCTAAATATGATTCTTTAGCGGATGCTGGGTCATTAACTAAATATGCTCTTAGAAATGTGGTAGGAGTTGCTGATAAAGCATCATTAGAATTAGGATCTAAAGTTGTTGGTGGATTAGGTGGTGCTCTTGCTGGAGAAGAAGATGTTAAGAATCTTATCACAACTGGTTCTGTTTTCCAAAAAGGAGAAAGTGGTTTTTCTGAGGCAGGGAATATCGGTCAAATGGGAGGAGCAGTATTAGATGTTGCTTCTGTTGCTTTGCCCTTTCTTGCTCCATTTGCTCTCGCGGCGAATTTATTAAGTGCTGGAGCATCTACTTATGGTAATATTAAAGACGATCAAACTGCTAAAGCAGGAGCACAAGCACAGGTTCAGAGTCAAGCGAAAAGTGGATCACAAGCAGTCACTCCAGCGTGGTCACAATTGGGAATGGTTGCTTCTTCTCATCAAACGGCAAATCCAGTCCAGTAAAAAGAATTCTTTTTATGTCTTACTTTTTTGATTTTTTAAGATTATTTTTATTTATTTGATATATTATAAAAGATATGCCTACTGATTCATTCTGGAGTTCCAAAGATAAGATCCCTATTGCTCAGCAAAAAGTAAGTCTCCCAGCGGAGTTCGGTCTCAACTATTCCGCAGGACAGTTAATCAATATTACGATTCCACCTACTATTGATTTCTTCCAACCGAAAGAATCCTTTCTCAAGTTTGAGGTTGAGATTGCTGGTCCCACGCAGACTGCTGGAAATGCTCGTAGATTGATGCTTGATGCTGAGTCTGGCGGACAGTGTCTTATCCGTGATCTAAGGATCTATTCTGGCGGTGCTGGAAGAATTCTTTTAGAAGAATACCAGAACTATAATGTTCTAACTGCTCTCAAATATGATTATGAAACAAATGATAATCACAGAAAGAAACGAGCATTAACAGAAGGTTGTGGTCTCTATGATCCAAGTTGCCGTTCTACTCACGGAACTCCGCAAACTCAGGCGAATTCTACTCGTAATAACTCTTACAATAAGGATATGGGAACTTCTTCAACGAGTCTTAGTGCCTCATTCACCGATGCTGATAGACAGAGAGTTAAATGCCTATTGCCTATTCAGACTGGGATTTTTCAGTCGGACAGAGTATTCCCTTCTCTACTGACAGAAGGTCTTGTTATTGAGATCGTTCTTGAAGAAAACCTTAATGTTTTCCGTCAGTTAGACACAACTCTTCGTCACAAAGATTTACATGCGAATCCTTGGTTTTTATCTACAGATGGTTCTGGTTCTAATGTTTCTGGTTGCTTAACTAACGGAACGGTTCCTGGCGGTGGAGCGAGTAATGAGACATCTGTTCTCTTTTTGAGAACTGATAATCAGCAGGGAGCAGGTGGAGTTGTAGGCAATTGCCCCTTTGTTGTTGGTCAGGCGATCCAACTTTGCGACTCTCGCAATAGTGCTTCTATTGTGGGTTCTGGTTCTGGGACACTTGTTTCATCTATTACTAAGATTGAGTATGTCACTCCTGCCTCTGGGAATCCTTGTATTAAACTGACTGTAGATAATCCTATCTTTAATCGTTCTGCTGATGCTTCTCTTGCGAATAATGGTGTAATAATTGGTCCCGATGATCAGGCAGGTTACATTAGGGCAATTATAGTTGCTAATGATAGTGCGGAAAAATATCAACCGACCTATACGATTTACAATACTGAACTCATTTTACAGCAGGTCTCTATGCCTTCTGGTTTTAAAACAAGAATGATGGGAATGTTAAAAGAAGGAGGCACTCTCAATTATGATTTCTTATCCGCCACTAATTACAAGTATTCGCAGAATCAGTCGGATTTTGTTGATAATATTAGACTCCCTGTGAATGAAAGTCGTGCGAAATCAGTTCTTATGATTCCTACTGATGCGTCAAATTACACCGCTGAGGACGCTATGAGTGGAAAAGGCACTTATCATGTAGATTATGGTCATTTTGGATCTTATTCTGATGCCTATTTAGTCAATAACTCTGTTCGCTCAGGACTAGTAGGATGCTGGGACAATCTCAGTCATTACCAGATTCTCTATGAAGGCAAACTAAATCCAAGTCGTCGTGTGAATTGCTCCTTAACCACCAATCGTGAATCTATTGATCAGCAACCTCTCATAGAACTAGAAAAAGCATTATCTATGGGCGGAATTGTCCCTCTATCTTTTGCTAAATTTAGGGAGAACGCATGTATCGGCAGAGCATTGTCGCTTCAAGATGGTGTCGTTGATCTAAGAGGCACGGATTTCTCATTACAAGTGGAGTATCAGGAGTCGGATACTCCTAAAAAGAATAAGTTGTGGAATAACTGGGTCTGTCATTTGAGACGAATTGTCGTGAAGGGGGACGCTATTTCTCTAGAAATATAAGGAGAATATTTGTTAATTATCTTTTTACTTTTTAAATAAAACTATTCATTATAAAGTAAATAATGAGCAGTAATCAACATCTTGAGATCGTTCCCAGTAATATTACGAGTGATGGCACTCTATCGTTCCGCAACGGACAACCGATAGTCCAGTTCATAATTGGAGAGCAAGAGCGTCATTTAATCGGTCAGTCTCTTCGTCTAGTTGGCAAATTTACATGTAATAGTGGTTCTGCCACTAATCCAGTTTCTACTTCTGCGACTGGTCTGCGAATGAACGAGCAGTTGGGTGTATATGGTGCTATTTCTGAACTTCACATTAGTTCTCAGAGAACAGCACAGTCCATAGAAACAATTCGTCATTACAGTCGTATGATGAGTTCTTATTTGGGTGTAACTTCGTCTATGGAAGATGGTATTTCTCATCTTGATGAAACATCTCTAATTGATATGAATTGGGGATTACAGACAAGAGGAGTCGTTGAGAATCCAACACAGAAACACACAAGTAATTCTTTCTGTATTCCGCTTGTTTGTGGTCTTCTTAATGGAACTGAACCTATCCCTCTATCGTCCAGTTGGGGTGTAGGGGGTCTTGATATTGCTGTTCATCTATCTCCCGATTCTAATGTATTCTTTAGTGCTCAGTCGGGATCAACGACGAATATCACGAGTTCGTTTTATGAATTAAGTGATGTCCGCCTTATTTGCGAAGTTGTCACCCCTGCTCCTGATCAGTTGTCTAGACTAACTTCTTCCACTCAGAATGTCTTTGAGTATAATTCTATTACAAGTCAGTTTAATACTATTAATTCTAGGAATGGTATTCTCAACTTTGCTCTTGGTGTTTCAAGATGTCTTGGTGTTTTTATTAATATGTGTCCTGCGTCTCACATTAATAACTACGCTTTTGATGGTCTTGCTACTCTACCTCCTACGAATAGTGATGGATCTAGAGCAGAAATTATTCAGGCAGTTTTCACTCGTGGAGGCGAACGCTTCCCTCTAGAATACAATATTGATACTCTACAGCGTGATGATGCGACAAATGATACGATGGATTCTCAGATAGTCCGTAATTATATGAATGCTGTTCAGGCGTTTTCTAGAATTATGCGAACTAATGTAAGTCCCAGTAATAACAAATATGAAGATTATGGAGCAAGTTACGAGTATGCTAAAACTATCGTAGATGGAGGAGCAAAATTCGGTCTTGGTGTATGTTATGATCAGATTTCTGGAGAAGGAGTTTCATTTCAGGAAGTTCCCTTTGGTCTCCAATTAACGAGTGATATTTCTACTGATTCTCCTCAGGGAATTTGGTTATTTGCTCATTGTAAGAATACCGTTGTTTCCACTTCATCTGGAATCCAAATTCTCAATTAATTAAAAAGATTTGTTTTTTTAATTTTATTTTTATTATATGATTTATTTTATAAACGAATAGATTATGGATTACTCAGCAACCTCCGATAGCACCCAGACTTCAGCGACGCCCAGTTCAGATGGATCTAATGTTCCCGATCTTATGCGAATTGGAACTATCCCAGATAATACAGCAATTTCAGTAGATACGGATATTCTAGATCCAGTCGTCATTAATGACTCGTTCTGTAGATTCCAACTTCAGAACAAAGGTATTCTTCATTCTAACTCTAAGATTTCTCTGTCTGCTTCTGTCACAATTGCCAAAGCGAGAACTAATGATGATTGGTATTTCCCTCTCAATTGTGGCGTCCATGCTCTCATTAACAGAGCAACTCTCAAGGTCGGCACGAAAACTCTTTGTGAAGTAAGTGATTATTCGCATTTTCAGTCTTACCAGAGTATGTTCGTAAGTGGCGAACATAACAAAGAAAGAGAACAATACACTTCTTCAAGATGTATGAACCACGAACCCTACCTAAACAATCCAGTTAAAGATACTGCTAATCCGTTTGGTGCTGGAGTTGATATTATGGCGATGACGACTGGTTCTAACAACGAAGCACACCGCAAAGGTCTTTCTCTAGGAAAAGATTTGGATCAGTTTAATGCTAATTCGGAGGCGGGATTTGATAATCCAGATGAATTGGACGGTGATATGTGGTTACAACCTCAGCAGATTCTAACTAACAACCCAGTTTATCAAGTCAATCTAAGTGATCTATTCCCATTCCTAAGAACTTCTCAGTTGCCGTTGTATATGATGACTGAACCAGTAACTCTTGAGATTAGTTGGACGGCACAAGATTCTACTGGTAATCAGATGCGTAGGGCGTGTTGCGAAGATGGGGCGACTACTACTGGAACAAAAATAAACATTAATAACACACGAGTTCAGATGGTCGCAGATTATTTATATTATCCTCAGCAGATTATGGAACAGTATCGCAATCAGAATCCATCTCTTCAGTTTGCTTATGTTGATTATCAGTTGGCGAAAAGAACTGTTGCTCGTGTTAGTGCTAAGAATCTCATTCTCAATATTGGTGGGGCAGGTCGTATTATTAATAAAGTATTTACTGGGTGTTCTGCTGATGAAGATAAAGCACCGTCTCTTCTCAATAACTATACTGCTCGGTCTGCTACTCCAGAAGTAATCATAGAAAATCACGATTCCTATAATGGTTCTTTAACCCAGAATATTCGCTATAATGATCATTTTCTCTATCCTATTGATGTTCAGAATACTGCTCGTCACTTCCACAATATTGTTCAGGCAGAAGGGAAAGTCCCATTTGTTACTAGACAGGAGTATGGGGCAGAAGGTCTTGTTCTAGGAGGTGAGTTTCAGGGACACCCTCAATCTACTGAACTAACTGGTCGCTTCTTTTACACAAGCAATCGTCTCAATCGCAACGAACGAATTAATTCTCGTGGTATAGAACTCTATTCTACTTACAATCAGTTAAAAGACACTGCTCACACCCTCCGAATTTGGTTGGAAGTTGTTCGTCTTGCTACTCTAACTAATGGTGTGATGTCTGTGGAATATGCTTAATTTAATTTATCTTTTTTAATGTTAATTTTATTTTATAACTCATTAATAAATGAGTCAAGAAGGTTATACCGATATTACTATTCTTGAGGCAAATCGTCTCGCCTCTGTAGAGGGCAAATCTCAAAATGACGAGAATCTTGCTTTATTCACAAATAAAATTAACAACGGATTAAAACTGAATATTGGTGATTCAGTTTCAGTTCATTCTTGTTTTGTTTCTGAGATAGGTGCTCAGGGTGGAGAAATAGAAATCAAAGGTTCTCAAAGTAAAAGTTCAAGAACTCTAACTTACAATATTGTTACTCATACAGATTTAAATGGAATAAACGAAGGTTCAGAGACAGATAATACTGGTTTTATTTCTGGTTCATTAAGTCTTCCTAATTACTATTTTGTAAATAAACGAGAAACAGTAACAAAAGAAGTCTTTTTTCGTGATGATGAAATAAATCTAGTTATTAATCCTTACAAGAATGCGAATGGAGAACACTACATATCTTTACCTTATGTTTTCGCTAATCCTGCGAATCTTACGATGTATAATGGTGCTGAGTATGTATCAACGGCGAATACTTATATTTCTTGGAATCAAGATAGGTCTATTAATGCTTCTTTTACTGGCAACAAACTGCCTACTCCTTGGAATCCAGCGTTGGGCGGAAGAGGTGATGCGAATACGATATGGAATGGAAATATCTGTCATATTCCTGAACGCTATAGTTACAATCTTGCTGATAAGAAACAATATACGAATCTTGTAAGTCAGAATGCTTCACAAGTGTCAATTAAACACGATAATTCTCAGTATGCGATTTATCAAAGGAGGAACACGGCACATGGAGTAAAAGATGATTATGCTGGTTGGTCTGCGAATATTGCTAGGATTGTTTGGGGGACTACAGGATATTTAGGTATAGATCCAATTCCTATGACGAATGCTTCTTATGTCTATGGAGATTATCAAGACTCACCGCAACCATTTAGAGATCCAGAGGATCTAGACCCAGCACTTCACCCTTATGTCAGAGTAATGAACTTAGTCACGGCGAAAGCAAAACAAGGATTTAATTCACCTGAAGATGTAGCATCGTCCTTAACAGAGGATATTCAGAGATTAAGCAGTATTCAGCAACAAGAAGGTGGTGTTCAGGGAACTGATCAAGATGTTGTCTTATCTATGACTGCTCAGAATGAACTAAATAAAACTTACAATTGTGCTGATGTGAATTCATTTAGTCATGTAAATGCTTGTTCTGCTTATTATATGAAAGGAACTGGTTCTATTAGTGATAATGAGAAAACAGATATTTATGAGTATTTGAGTCAGTTTGAGACTATTGGTGTAAAACGCCCTGATCTGTATGAACTAGGTAGAACAGCATTTTCTCCAGCAGGGAATAAAACGGAAGATGATTTCACAACAGTCGGAACTCAGAAGAATATTTTATCAGATATTCCATTTACAGAAGAAAACATTAATAAGATAAATGATTTATTTATAGCACAAAAGAGGTATCCTGAATTGTTTAATGCGTCTAACATCGGTGAGGACGGATTTACATGGACGAATGCCTCAGCAGAAAATCAAAGGTTTCTTCATATGAATCTGTCTGCTTCTCACATCAATTTTGTAGGTTATGATCTTACTGAAAGCGGTGCTATTTATTGGAGATCTACTTGGGGATCTGCTTCTCCTTACGCCACACGACAAGATCAAACATTTTGTTCAGCACCATTCTTTATTAATGTAAATCCGACGAGAGAATATATGGGTTGGGATCCTGTCGGTGGGACTTCATTCAAAGATGCTATTTATGGGTGGGCGATAAAGGTTAATGATAAGATAGGATTTCAGATAGAACCTCTTCCAAGCATTTTTCTTTATGGAGAAGCAGGAACTTCTGTTGGCGTTGGTAGGAGAATTGGTTGGGATTATCATTTTACTGCTTATGGTTGTCCTTGTATCTTGCCTTACTCTGGATTCTCTGATAGAGATGGGAATGGTTATAATAGAATATCAAGAGCAATAACAGCAACAAACCGAGTAAGTGGAGGGTCAGTCCAATTATCAACTATTCTTAAGAAAATTTACATAGGTTCTCCAGATACGCAAATTGCTTATAACTCAAATGAGAATAGATTTGAGATACAAGAACTTCATAAATCAGAAGTGATTGGCAATCCGTATAATGCTGGATTGGACGCATCAAATCCATATTCTACTCCTCCGAATGCTTCGGGATATGTTTATACTGCTCCACTAGTATCTGTCCCTGTGAATCCTCAAGCATCTCAAAAAGTTTATAAATTAAATAAACAACTCTTAGCGAACAACTGGAGTCCTTCCATGTCGCCCTATAACACCGTGACTCACGATCCGATATTTTCAGACCCAACTCATAGTGGTTCTTATACTCATACTCAACCCTTAGCATATCTCAATCCGAATATGGAAGCACAGACTCTTTATGATTCAAATTGCGGAAACTATGTCTTGGATTGGGGAGTAGATGAAACATATTGGAGAGATTCATTATGGAATATTTTAGGATTTAGACATAGTCAAACTCTAGGAGATGCTCCAACCAATACACGATTAAAGAATTCTTTAAGTTTTTCTAATCAAAAAGAACCCACTACAAATGCCGATATAACGAGTAATGATTTAGAAATCTTAACTAGAAATGTCTATGGTGCTCCTAATTTTAATTTAACACCTCCATCAGCGAATCTCCCACCATTCCAAACTCCAGCAAATCTGACAAAGGAATCTTTCTATCCAGCAGTATCAGTAACTCAAACAGTCGGACAAGTGTTAAGAGCGGAGAAATTACCAACAAGAACTTTGAGACCATATTTCACAATTAGGTCAGACATCGTATCAAATGTGAATTACTTCGGTTCGGGAGATTCAGGTATTCCCTTACCAGTTGTCGCAGTAGTAGATAAGGTCAGTAATACTGGAGACTATTTCTTTTCTAAAGATTCATTAATATTTACAATTACAAAATCTCAAACTCTCACTTCTGTCACTACATCTATCCACGATCCAGATGGATCATTTTCTAAATTAGATCCTAATTCAGCAGTTCTTTATAAAGTAACAAGACAAATTAAAGCAGATATGACACCTGTAACGACCATTCTATCTACTCTTAAAACAAAAAAACAAAGATTAGCATTTGAGAAAGAAATAGAATAGAGTTAGTAACCAACTATAACATATTATATATGAAATGATTAATAAATATTCTCTATAGAAAACCTCAGACACCCCCTAGCAATAATAAACTCAGATACAGATGATAGTATCTTATTACACTTGATTACTATTTGTAATGATAGACAACCTTTTCATTTAATTCATCTGTTAAAAGAATTCTTTTCTTTGTTTTCTTATGATCAGAATGATTATAGATTACGGCGATTGTTCGCCACTCAGGGAATATCCTATCAAGATATTCTTCTGATTTATTTGGAAT
>TARA_R110000737_G_scaffold64473_6_pt1 | contig 11931 bp, 22 predicted proteins | sample TARA_R110000737 | Tara Oceans TARA_R110000737 (sample SAMEA4398027) | marine metagenome | biome: Polar Biome; feature: [SRF] surface water layer (ENVO:00010504); material: water (ENVO:00002006), including particulate matter (ENVO:01000060) such as... | depth 5 m
GTAGAGGAGATCAAGAACAACTACGACCTGCACCTACGTAAGTGCTGGACTACACCAGAAGGCAGCTACCTAGTAGGTTGTGATGCTGACGGCATCCAGCTTCGTGTACTAGCTGACTACATGTGGCGTCACTTCGGCGCTAAGATGTATGCTGATGCTATTATGGTAGGCAACAAGGACGACGAGACAGATATTCATAACATGAATAAGAAAGCTCTTAACGTCCCTAACGGTACCCGCGACATGGCCAAGACTTTCATCTACGCATGGCTGCTAGGTGCTGGTGTTGGTAAGACTGCTGCTATCCTACACATCAAAGAGATGGAGGCTGTACAAGCACGTAAACGATTCGAGGATGGTATCGAGGGTCTTGGTGACATCAAGAAGAAGCTGGTACCACACATAGCTAAGAAAGGATTCTTCCTAGGTTACGATGGTCGTGAGGTTCGAGTACCCAATGAGCATAAGACCTTGGCTGGTATCCTACAGAACGGTGAGTCTGTCCTTATGAAGCACACAATGCTTAACTTCCATAAGGTTGCTCGTGCTGAGCTGATCAACTTCAAGCTTGTTACCTTCGTCCATGACGAGTATCAGGTAGAGGTGATCGGTACTCAAGAAGAAGCTGCTCACCTCGGTGGGTTGATTGCTGACACAATGCTTAAGACTGGTGAAGACCTAGGCTTCCTGATCCCTACACCGGGTCAGTTCAAGGTAGGTAAAGATTGGTACGAAACTCACTAAGGAGAATACAGATGAAATGCCCTGATAACCTAACAAAGAATAGAGTACCTTGGTGCCTGCTAACAGAGGATGAGCAAAACGCCTTTGTTGTTGCAACACACCCACCTAAGGATGTAACCTTACAGGTACATACACCACAAGGGTGGGTTGGTATCCTGTCTATTGTGGTTGCGTCTTCCCATCAAGTCTACCGTATTAAGCCAAAGCCACCTAAGCCTAGAGAGTTCTGGATTAACACTAGCTTTAAGCACCTTGATGCAAGACACACAAAGCCAAATAATATGGAGGGCTATATCCATGTGCGGGAAGTCATTGAATAACTCTTGACACCGTAAGCTACTAATGCTATACTATACGAACAGAAACTCACCATGTAAGGAGATACCACATGGCTACTAAAACAATCGAACTGACAGGCACTCTGGAATGGGCTAAGCTCTTTGAGTTTAACCGGGACCAAGGAGAGTTCGACGTTGAGACAGACGGTGCAACATCGGTTAACCTGCTGATGGATGAAGCTACCTTCAAGAAGATGAAGGATGCTGGCGTACGTAAGCAGGGTAAGAAGGATGATGAGACCGGACAGATCAGGGTCAACTTCAAGCGGGCTTGGGCAGACAAGTTCGGACGGGATTGGGCAGCAGGCCCACCTAAAGTATTCACACCAGCTGGTAATGACTGGGACGCACAGGAAATGGGACTGATCGGTAATGGTTCTACTGGCGTTGTCTTCCTCGACGTGTACGACACCAAGATGGGCAAGGGTTGCCGACTGAACGGTGTACAAGTTGTTGACCACGTTGAGTTCGAGTCAGACAGCGGTGAAGGCGGAGGTGGGGGGTTCTCTATCAAGCCTAAAGACTACACAGGAGGTGCAGCACCTAAGGCCACACCAACCCCTGCGGCTAAGACTAAAGCAGCTGCGATAGATGACTCAGATATCCCCTTCTAAGGGCTAGTACTAAAGGAGGGGGCCATTGTGCCTCCTTCTTCATCTAAACAGGAAGGATTAGAATTATGAATGTTTATGTTCTGCAGGACGATGAAAAGACTGTAGTTGGAGTGTTCGAGTACAGAGAAGCGGCTTTTCAGCTTGCTAGTGACATACTGAGGCCGTACCGACAAGAGGACTTTGAAGCACTGATGCGTGAATGGACCGTTACTAGTATCGAGGTAGCATGAGAGTAGCCTACCGAGAATACGTAGCCCCTGACTTCGTTAGGTTCTACAATGAGAACCAGTTTATTATTACAGCATTGAACCCTGAAGAAGATGCTAACATAACAAGGAGTTTCAAGTCAGCAGGGTATACCGTACTAGAATGGAAAGACAACAAACATGAAGACAGTTGACACATTAGTAGCCGACATGGAGAACGTGATCATGGGCGAAGGTAGCTGGGACGATATGATCTCAGTGACTATGGCCGCTAACATTGACCGCATGGCAGGCGATCGGTTCAGTAAACCCCAAGAGCCTCGAACTAAACTATCTATGTCCAGCCTTGGATCACAATGCGACAGACAACTCTGGTATAAGTTCAACCAACCAGAACTAGCTATCCCACTACGGGCCAACACCCTGCTCAAGTTCTTCTATGGAGACATGATCGAAGAGCTTGCTTTATGTATTGCACAGCAAGCAGGACACACAGTTACAGGCCAACAAGACAAGATGGAGATTGACGGTATCTTCGGTAGTCGTGACTGTGTTATTGATGGCATGACAGTTGACGTTAAGTCAGCATCACCTTACAGCTTCCAGAAGTTCAAGAGTGGTAGCCTACGAGAGCAAGACCCCTTCGGTTATATCTCACAGCTATCCTCCTACGTCTATGCAGCTAGGAACGATCCGCTTGTGGTCAATAAGTTTCACGGTGCCTTTCTCGTAATTGATAAGGTCAATGGCCATATCTGCCTTGACATGTACGACTTCACTGAGGAGATGGAAGGTAAGCGTGAGGAGGTCCAGAAGAAGAAGGACATTGTGGCTAGCAAGATGCCACCTGAACGTGGCTTCGAGGATATCCCACAGAGCAAGACCTCACCTAACCGTAAGCTCGACATGAACTGCTCATACTGTCAGCACAAGAAGGCTTGCTGGCCGGGCCTTAAGTTGTTCGCGTACAGCAATGGACCTACCTACATCACTGAGCTTAAGAAGCCTTTGCAAGTACAAGAGTCGGAGGACTGGACATGATGAAGTTTATCTTTGATGTGTTAGGTATCACAGCGGCTTTTGTGATTGGTCTTACTCTCTTTTTGTTCACGGTCAGTGGCTTCGTGAATTATAGGAACCTCGTTGGATGCAGCAAGGCTAATGACGTGTACCAATGCGAGTTGGTAACTATTCCAAAGGAGGCAGTAGATGAGTAGACGATCACAGGCTATCAAAGCTGGCTACCGATCAGGACTAGAGGAGGACATGGCAGCTGACCTAGCCCAACGGGGTATCAAGTTTACCTACGAGAAGGTTAAGGTCAGTTGGCTAGACAGTCAGGTAAGAACGTATACTCCTGACTTCGAACTTGAGAATGATATCATCATTGAGACCAAGGGTAGGTTCACCTCGTCTGATCGACGTAAGCACAAGGAGATTAAGAAGCAGCACCCTGAGTTAGATATCAGGTTCGTATTCAGTAACTCACGAGCTAAGCTATACAAGGGAGCTAAGAGTACCTACGGAGACTGGTGCGATAAACACGGCTTCTTATATTCCGATAAACAAGTACCACAGAAATGGATAGATGAATGAATATTCAAGATGCAGCAGCATGGGTAAGACGGTTCTTTGAGTACAAGCCAGACAAAGGTGAGTCATGGCAGATCATGCGGTATAACGCCAAGACTGGTAAACTATACGGTGACTGCGAGGACTTCGTATTAACTGTACTAGACGCCATATCAGACGGCTCTAAGCGTAAGTTCTGGTTCTACCTAATCACCTTTCAAGCAGTCATCTGGCACTGTAAGACAGCAGGAGGTGAGCAGCACGTACAGCTCTGGTTCCGAGGTAAGTGGATTGACAACATCTACCCTACATGGGACGACAAGCACCGACACTCACTACGCTTCCCGTACCCCTTCCCACTGGTAGCCTACCGCATGGCGACCTACATGCTATCACGGTGGCAGTCAGGTGCGTTGCTTGTAGCTATCTGTGCAATGCCCCTAGTATGGAGTTATATCAAATGACTAAAGATAGAGAAGCACTAATCCGCAGAGTAATTGTGGGCTTGGTAGCAGAGCAGTCCTGCGGGGAATGGGACGCTAAAACTATTGATGATGATGCAGACCACATCTTTGAGGGTCTATTCCTATTCTTTGATGGTGGAGAAATCAAATGAGTGAATGGCAAGATATCAGCACCGCACCTAAGGATGGTTCTGACGTTCTTATAGGAGGTGACTGGTCCTACGTGTATGGTGTTCTTATGGCCTCATGGCTGGAGGACAGGACCACTGGGGAGGGTGCTTGGTTGGATATGATGGGTGACTCGTACAACCCAACAAGCTGGATGCCCATGCCTAAACCACCGGGAAAGGAAATCAAATGACAACAGCAGTAGTATTTTCGTGTGGACATTCTGATCCAGACGTAAGCAACGAACGGTTCACATGGCTCGGCAAGTTCCTATATGACATCAAGCCTGACTACGTAGTTGACCTAGGTGATGGGGCTGATATGCGGTCCCTCAACAGCTATGACACACGTAAGCCTACCTCTATCGTATCTCAGTCCTATGAGCGCGATATCAACCACTACAACGACTCTCAGGAGCGTCTACGGCACTACTTCAAGGCTAACAAGCGTAAGCGTCCAGCTTGGTACGGCTTCGAAGGTAATCACGAAACACGTATTAAGACAGCTATTAATCTCGATCCAAGATTAGAGGGTAAGAAGTATGGGATTAGCTTCAAACATCTTCAGACCGACAAGTGGTTTGATGAATACCACGAGTATAGTAACGGTGCCCCCTCGATACATAGTTACGATGGCGTTGACTACGCTCACTTTATTGGTGCTGGAAACAGTACTCGCGCTATGTCTGGCATTCACCACGCTCATGGGTTACTACACAAGCGCTTCAATTCTTGCACTGTTGGTCATTCCCATCTGCGTAGCATCCATTTTCAAGACAACGCAGGCTCTAAAGGCATTATCGGGCTGGTCGCCGGTTGCTACAAAGGTGCTTATGAGGGTTGGGCTGGTCAAGCCAATGGCGACTGGTGGAAAGGCGTTATCGTTAAGCGGAACGTGGAAGCAGGTTTATACGAACCACAATTTGTTAGTCTTGAGACACTACGACGGGCATACGGATGATGATACAGATGATCGGCTTAGGGGTGACAAGTAGTCACCTCTTTTCCCTTGACAACAACGACTACTCATGTTATAATTGTACTCTTTGAAGGAACAAACGTATGGAATTTGAAGTAACTATGCGGATCAAGGTAAGCCCTGAAGTCTTCTATACTGAGGACACACCAGAACATAAAGACAGTATCGTACACGAGATGGTCAGTGATGCTATGTACGACCTGTACGATGCTACAGTACTATTGCTAGAAGTAGAAGGGATCAAAGAATGAACATCAAAGAGTACCTAGAGTTTGTAGAGAGCAAGATACTTACAGAGGGTACAGATCGCCTAGCTGAGAACACACTTGGTCTAGTAGGTGAGGCTGGTGAGGTAGCTGAGAAGATCAAGAAGCGCTTCCGTGACGGTAAGCTAGACCGTGCAGCTGTACAGAAGGAACTAGGTGACGTCCTGTTCTACTGGGGTGCCCTCCACAACCTGCTGGGCCTATGTCCTGACCACACGATTAATGTAAACGTAGCCAAACTAACCGACAGAGAAGAACGTGGTGTACTACGTGGCTCTGGCGATGACCGATGATTGAAGATACAATCGCTAGTGTCGTGGCTGAACCGGGTACTGAGGTGATATGGGACGACAACTGTTACTGGTACGTAATTCATCAAGCCTACCAATCGGATGGGCAAACCCTCTTTAAGAGACATTCCGCACATAAGTACGATAGCCCTACCACAATTCCAAGAGTTAAGAGGGTAATAGATGAATAGATACATAGCCGAGTCTAGGGAGCTAGATGGTGCTCCTGAATACCCTAACGGTACTTGGTGTATCATAGACGAGCACTCAGGATGGTCAGGCTCAGTAATCATTATTGACCTAGAAGAAGACGAAGCCATTGAGATGGCAGATAAAATGAACAAAGAACATAAAGAAGGTTTTACCATATGAAAAGCAACTACCTCCCAACCGACTACCAGACTTTTATTGCAACCTCACGTTACGCACGTTGGTTGAACGACCAGAACCGCCGAGAGACATGGAGTGAGACTGTTGACCGTTACGTGACTAATATTGTTGATTCTTCTCTAAAGCCTATTAATGGCAAGAACAGTGATATGCAGGGTGTTAGCTTTCAACTAAAACAGGCTATCCTAGGCCTAGAAGTTATGCCCTCTATGCGAGGTATGATGACTGCAGGGCCCGCTGCGGTTCGTGACAACACCTGTATGTATAACTGTGCGTACATGCCTACGGATAACGTAGTAGCCTTTGATGAGGCTATGTTCATTCTACTCTGTGGCACAGGAGTTGGTTTTAGTGTTGAGCGACAGCAAATCTCTAAGCTGCCAGACGTTCCCTCTGAGTTTACTCCAGCTGATAGCACTATCGTTGTTGGTGACTCTAAAGAAGGTTGGGCTAAAGCACTACGACAGGTCGTAAAGAGCCTCTATGCAGGTGTTACACCCACTTGGGATGTATCTGGTGTACGACCAGCTGGAGCTAAGCTAAAGACCTTTGGTGGCCGTGCCAGTGGCCCTGCACCCCTAGTTGATCTGTTCGGCTTTGTAGTTAAAGTCTTTGAAGGAGCTAAAGGACGTAAGCTATCCTCCATTGAGTGCCACGATATTATGTGTAAGATTGGTGAGGTAGTTGTTGTAGGTGGTGTACGCCGATCAGCGATGATCTCTTTGTCTAACCTGTCTGACGATCGTATGCGTCACGCTAAGTCGGGTTCTTGGTGGGAGAACGCAGGTCATCGTGCCTTGGCTAACAACTCAGTAAGCTACACTGAGAAGCCAGACGCTATGTCCTTCATGCGAGAGTGGGTAGCGTTGGCAGAGAGTGGTTCAGGTGAACGAGGTATCTTCAACCGCCAAGCCTCTAAGGTACAAGCAGCTAAGAATGGTCGCCGTAAGTCTGACTATGAGTTCGGTACGAACCCTTGCAGCGAGATAATTTTACGCCCAAACCAATTCTGTAACTTAACAGAAGTAGTTATACGAGCCAACGACAGCCTTGATGACCTTAAGCGTAAGGTTCGTCTTGCAACTATCCTAGGTACTATTCAATCTACCTATACTAAGTTCCCTTATCTTCGTAAGGTTTGGGCTGACAACACGGAAGAAGAGCGGTTGCTCGGGGTCTCTTTAACAGGTATCATGGACAACCCAATTACCAACGGGACTTATAGCCACTCTGATAAAACTTACCTCAATGATGTTCTAGCTGAATTAAAGCAAGTTGCTGTTGACACTAACAAGGAATGGGCAGAGAAACTAGGAGTCCCACAGTCTGCCGCTATTACCTGTGTCAAACCATCTGGTACAGTGTCCCAGCTTGTAGACAGTGCATCGGGCATCCACACTCGTTACAGCCCATACTACATCCGCACAGTACGAGGAGACAACAAAGACCCTATCACTCAGTTCATGATTGACCAAGGTATCCCTAACGAGCCTGACGTCATGAAACCTGATGCTACAACAGTATTCAGCTTTCCAATGAAGTCACCAGAGGGTGCTATCACTACCTCGGACATGTCAGCTATTGAACAGCTTGAGATGTGGCTAACTTATCAGCGTCACTGGTGTGAGCATAAACCTTCTGTTACTATCAGCATTAAACCTGAAGAATGGATTGAAGTAGGGGCTTTTGTTTACAAGCACTTTGATGAGATGAGTGGTGTGTCTTTCCTGCCATACAGTGAGCATACCTACCAGCAGGCCCCTTATCAGGAGATCACTAAAGACGTATACGATACTGCACTTGCAGCTATGCCTACCCAGCTAGACTGGTCACGTCTAAGCGAGTACGAGTTCGAAGACCAAACCAAAGGTTCTAGTACTTTTGCCTGTGTTGGCGGCACCTGTGAGATTGTTGACCTAACTTAAAGGAATTGAGAATGAAAACCCTTAAGATGACAGTAGAGTTTACTTACGATGAAGAGATGATACACGGACTTGAGAGTGAACTAGGAAAGGATTGGTTCTTTCACGAAATACTAGAAGGCCCTGACCTGAAACTTCTAGACGTCGGAGACGTAGGTGACGTCCTAGGTACCATCAAAGTGACAGGTATTGCTTGACAACCACTACAGAAATATGCTATACTCAAGGGAGGTACCGGAAGGTGCTTCCCTTTTTCATTACTAGTAATAGGACCACAAATGGCTCCCCGACCACAAGCACCCAAGACTAGCAAAGTAGCTACCAAGCGTACTACCTCCTACAAGGGCGCTGCTACTAGAGCTACTTCAGGTATCGTACCTAAGAATGAGAACCAGAAGAAGCTTATCGAAGCTATCCAGTCTTCGAATCAAGTAATTGTATTTGGTCCTGCAGGAACAGGTAAGACGTATGTTACTGCTACAATGGCAGCTGACTTGTATATACTCAAGAAGATTGACAAGATCGTTATTACTCGACCTATGATATCTGTTGGTAAGGAGTTTGGGATTCTACCGGGCTACCTTGAAGATAAGGTTGTACCTTGGGCACTTCCAGTCCTAGACATTCTGATCAAGCACCTAGGGAAAGGGACAGTCGAGACAGCTATTAAGAATGGCAATATAGAAATGGCTCCTCTAGCTCTGATGCGAGGTCGATCCTTTGAGGAAGCCTTCATCATCTGTGACGAAGCTCAGAACATCACTACCCATGAACTTAAGATGCTGCTCACACGAGTAGGTGAGGGTTCCACTATCGTTCTCAATGGTGACGTTATGCAGACTGACCTGAAGGATGGTGATGGCCTTACTAAGATCACACACCTAGCTAAGAAGCACATGCTGCCAGTACCTATCGTGGAGTTCACACTAGACGACATTGTACGGTCAGACATCTGTGCTCAATGGGTTCGAGTCTTTTACAAAGAAAAGCTATGATGACTTGGGGGTTCTCTCTGGCTCAAGCTAAGAGAGAAGAAGCATGGAGGGAGATGTTGAAACCTAAAGACTGCTTTGTATGTAAGATTCCATTAACTGAAGGTAAATGTATGACACCAACCTGCCCTAAGAATAACTATTATGACCCTTGGGACTTTACTTGCAAAGAGTGCCACGCTTACTTTGATGACAATGGTGACTGTTTGAATTGCAAAGAAGCTAGTGGTAAGATCAAGTCAGACGGAGGCCCATCTACTTACTTCGATCTATGCAACGGAGGTACACTGAACGATGAGCTAGAGCGTAAGGGTGACGAACAGTGGCTCGGTGACTCCTTCCACCTAGGTAACGTAGTTAAGCTAGCATGGCGGTGGGGTATCAAGGAAGGCACAGACAAGGCTTATGATGCTAACAAACTAATCTACTCTGGGACCAGACTACTCATGAAGTACAAAGGTGTAGCAGCAGTTCGTAAGTCACTCCAAAAGCTGTTGGATGATCCACAGTTTCAAGAAAGGGAGAAGGACAAATGATTATCGGGTACCTGCTAGTTTGTCTAACCTATGAGTGCCGAGTATGGACAGACCACTTTGAGTCAATAGAGGCCTGTGAGGCGGCAGGTATTGAGGCTACTGTAGAGCTGCCTAAGCTATACCCACAAACAACAAGAGTTGATTTCAAGTGCGAACTCACTGGGGTTCCAGCTAAAGAAACTTATTGACATAGCTTCTCTAATATGATACAATAAATACAATAGAGGAGTAATTGATGCCTTCGTTTAAGAAGCTACAAAGCTTTAAGTTGGTTCTATCTCCTTTTAAGTGGAGGTACCCTCGATACGAAGTTACTGTCTGTGATACATCTTACCGGATAGGCCCAGTGCTTATTATCTGGGATAACTAAATAAGTAAGGAGTTCCTATGGCCACACCACCAAGCAAACAAAAGCCCCCTGTCCCAAAGCTGGAGCAGGAGGCTAAGAAGTTTATAGAAGAATCAGCAGCTAAGTCAGTACCACCAGACCCGGTTAGGTCTAGTATGGCTGCAGTAATCCTCGCAGGGCTCATTGCCCGTGGAGCGGGGCTAGGACGAGCAGAAGAACTCGTTGAAGAAGCGTACAGGTTGGCCGACCTAGTACTCAAAACAAACAACTAATAACAAGAACAAGACTTACAGCCCCCTCTCAGTTAATAGCTGGAGGGGGCTTTTCTTTGTTTAATTGTCAGCCATACCAAGCGATCGGTAGTTCTCAGCAAAGCCAATGACAGAGATAAGTGTTTCTAAACCATTCTCCTCTTGAAGCAGTTTTAGTGGGTTTCCTTTAACTTGAGGGTAGTACTGGTCAAGGGTCAGCTTCAAGTCATTCTTATTTACTTTAGCAAGTCTGTCACGGTAAGAGAAGTCTCCGCCCTCTGACTCCATCCAAGACTGAGTTTGTTCTCTTGAACGCTTAAGAACACCTTCAACAAGAACTTGACGGTTGTACAAAGGTAGATCAAAGAAGTCAGGATGCGCCCTAAATATCTGAGCAGCTTCAGCTTCAAAGACAGGACCAACTAAAGCATTCATGTAGTTCTTTAGCTCAGGGTCGTTGCCCCAACGGAAAGCCTGCCACGAAGGTATGCCTACTGAGTTCATAAGCTGCTCAGCTTTAGAGTTACCGGGGGTAGTACGTGTACCCACTACACGCCCAGCGTCAGGAGCTTGCTGATAGGGTGAAGTAGGCTTAGCTGCATTAGGGCTACCATCCGCACCTAGTCCAACAGCCTCAAAGAACTCATCAAAGTATCGAGTAGCTTTCTTTGTTAGGCTAAAGTCAGTCCAGCTATCTCCGTTAGTATTGCGGTCAGGCTCAACCCAGTCACCAGTTGCTAACTTAATAGCTTGGTTTGGCATATCCAAGGGGCGGGTAGCACCCGAAGCAATACGGGCTAGCGAACCAAAGGCAATGTTAAGGGCTTGCTTACCGGAAGACCCTAGGTCCCCAGAAGCAATAGCCTTAGCCAAGTTGTCCATAACCTGCACTGCGTCAGAAGCACCTCGGAAGGTTTGACCGATCGTAAAGTCAACAGCCTCTGCAGCAAGCTCAGGTGGAATCTGTTCGTCTTTGCGGTAGTGGGCTATAAGTTGCCCTACAAGATGAAGCATAGACTCAGGAAACTCATAAGTCTTATCTGTAATAGAGCCATCATCTTCTCTTTGTTGGTTCCACTTAAGGCCTTCAGCTAAGTTACTCATCTTCTGGTCACTCATCATGTAAGCAGCTGTAATACCTACAGTAGCTTTAGCAAGGAGTTGTGATGTTTCTTCTGCGGCAAGAGTAGTTGAGTTCTTACCAAGCAGGTACTTACCGCCTAGGATGCGGATAGCATTGACACCTGAGTAGTCACTCATCATAGCCATAGAGTTGTTAAAGAACTTACCAAAAGGAATAACGTAACCACCAAACTCGTTAGCTGAGATGCCCTCCATGTACCGGGCAGCATTAAGAGCTAGGCTTGATCCCTTCTTAGAAGTCCAGTCTTTACTGTAGACCTCACGCTGAGTACGGTCTAGAGCGTTAGACTCCACTATGTTGCGATAGCGAGGGCTGTGCATCTCAAGAAACCCAAGCTTAGGGTCAGTCATAAAAGAGTTGTAGTCCATGCCGTACTCACGTCGAATCATAAGGTCTACGTTAGACATAAACGACAGCATCTTAGTGGTCTCGTCCTGCAGTTTCTGACCTGAAAGAGCTTGGAACAAGTTACGAGTAGACTCAAGACCAAGGTTTACCTTGTCTTTTGGGTCCATACCAAGACGCTTAAGAGTGTCAACACCGGCAGCAGCACCTGAGTCACCGCCTAGGTCTCTCGACAGAGCCTTGAAGGTTTGAGGGCTGTACTCCATGTACTCAAGGGCTTTCTCAATAGTGTCACCGGGCTGCAGGAAGTTTACACCACGGCGTAGAGCACCTGAGATACTGCCGCGTCCAGCTTTAATAGC
>TARA_R110000737_G_scaffold20765_1_pt1 | contig 11916 bp, 11 predicted proteins | sample TARA_R110000737 | Tara Oceans TARA_R110000737 (sample SAMEA4398027) | marine metagenome | biome: Polar Biome; feature: [SRF] surface water layer (ENVO:00010504); material: water (ENVO:00002006), including particulate matter (ENVO:01000060) such as... | depth 5 m
GACAAAATTGCCCCGGCTGCATATATAAGTGCTTTACCAGTATCTTCTATAACATCGGTAACACCCATTTTATCCATCACCCAAAATATTCCAGCGATTGAAGCAATAACTAAAAGTGCTGTGCCTAAACCAGCTAAAACATATTCACTTAAGAATCCTATTAATACTAAAGATACTGTTAACCCTAAAAGTCCTAGTGCTAAATTCTTTAATCCTTTAGAAAACTCTTTCATTCCCTTTGGATCAAATTTCATTTTTTCTAAAAGAAACATAATACCAGCAAGTCCTAGTAGAATACCCGCTGCAACTAATACACCCTTCAATGCATATGTTGCTAATAAGCCGACTAAAACTAAACTCACTGCCAATATTAAAATATTGACACCTATTTCCCCTAGCATAGCTATTTTTTTAAGTTGTTTCTTATCAAGTTTTTTGGTAGCAAACATTAGTCCATCGACCATTAATTTCAATAGAGGTACTATTACTAACATAGCCACACCAGCTACTATTAATAAAGGTAACGCTAAAATCATCATTGCTGCGAATTTTAATATCGAGTAACCTATGTCTCCCAATGCTAAAAGACCACCAGTAAGAGCTTCCATTTTTAATTTAAGTTCTTTACCTTCAGGTGCTCTTTCTAATGCATCAATAATTATACCTAAACCAAGTCCTATAGGTTCTAGTGCTCCAGCTGTAATTCTAAGTACTAATGCCTCTTTGATGGACACTTTACCTCCTTTACCTTTACCATAGTCACCCTTGAGTGCCTTGCAAAGTTCATCCATTTTTTCATACAGATCTCCTCCGACTGAAACAGATGCTGCCGTTTGGCCAGTATTCAATGCTACTTGTTCTAGTGATTTATCACTGTTGCCCATTCTTTCGAATGCGCTGCTTAAAAATTTTGGAATTAATTGAGCCAACTTGTATATGTGCTTTTTTTAGTATAAGACAAACGCTACTGTATCGTAGCGTTTATCCATACTCTTTATATATCTCTAAAATTTAGGCATCTTCATTGAAGGTGCTTTAAATGTTGGGGCCTTAGGCATCGCAGGCATTTTATATTTAGAGGACATGTCACTCTGTTGTTGTGCCTGTTGTTCTTCTTGGTCCCTATTCTGATTATTCTTCTCTTTAATGTATTCCGACAGATTTTTCAAGTAATACCAAAATTCGTAGTAGTACATGTTCTCAATTTCTGAGGGTTGCATTCTGAGATGTATGCCCAGATAGAACTTAGTCTTAAAGTAATTCTCCAGCGAGATCTGAAATAATGAAAAGACTTTTGATGCCACCTGGGAAGTCAAGAGGGGCTTTTGCAATCTCTCCTTCGAATTCCATTTCAAGTGTTGTTTCAACTCCAATTTTCATTTTCTCAGCTAGTCTGTAAATTACCATAAACTTTTTCTCTGACCATGCTTTGTAATCTACTTCTAAGTTAAAAATCTTAGGTAAATTTAATTGTCTCCAATCTGGTGTAATATAAGGTAATACCTGTATAAACGCTTTATCGAATTCAATTTCCTTTTCCTGACGATCTTTTAAATATTTAGTAATTTCTTGCATTACGCCAATTGTGGGTGGACGCATTTTAACTTCACCAGCAGATCTAGTTTTAATAACGTATGTTCTTTCTTTAGAACTATAGTACGCTTCAATTTCACTAGGAACTAATGTAGCGACTAAGTACCTAGTAGATAATTCAATATCTACAGCAACCTTACTATCAGTTTTACCTTTAAGTATTAACTTGTTTTCAGGTTCTGGGAAAGTTAGATCTCTGATGCTTAATAAAAGAACTATTCTGTCTTCTTCTAATACATCTTTGTATGACATTCTTCTATCTCCATCAGTTATCTGTGTACACATCTCTACAACATGGTTTAATTTCTCTTCCATGTCAATATAGTTGTTTTCATCCATTGTAGAAAAGTGTCTAATTTCAGCAGCTCTCGCTGATCTGATTTTAATCACACATCCATTAGGATAAAATTTACCTTTTGATGGTAATTCTTCTTGATCAAGAACCATCCATCCTAGGAATTGGTCTGCTGACTTATCTGGCCGTCCTTGACCAAAATTATCCATACTGACCTTTCCTAAACCATTAGATTCTACTGAATCTAACATCTCTGCAGATACAGCCTCTACCTTTGCGTTGTCTGTTACTGGATCGTTGATGCTATCTCTAGCTTCTAACATTGCTTTTGCAGCTTGCTCTTTTTTGTTTAATTCTTCACTCATGTTATTTGTTATTTAGGTTTTTTACTTTTGTTTTAATATACGACTGTTGTTCGGTAGATGTAAGACTTAATTCTTTTTTTATCAAATCTCTTATCCATGCGCTAACAGAAACTGGCCTTGTTTCGGTCTCTACTGCATCAGTTAAGATACAGCGATTAACAGCAGCCACTTCGTCCTCAGTAAGAAGGACTTGAAGTTTTTTTGTTAATTTGTGGTTATTCATAATATTTGTGTATGTTAATAATATATTATATTTATCTTGCAAAAAATAAGAAGATATCGTTTGATACCTTCTTATTAGTAGTTAATTTAGTTTAGTTTACTTCTTCAGCGTACACATCAGATTTCCAAGTGATCTCTAATGTTTGTACTTCTGCAGATGAATAATCTAATGCATCTGTAAATCCAAGCCCTGAAGTGATAAAGCAATCATCTAATGTGATTTTTCTCCAAATGTCACCTTCTCTGTTGAATTGTACAATTACAATAGTTCCTACGTAATTCTTTTTCAAGCCCATTTCACCAGTTTCTGGATTATATTGTGCTCTGTACCATTGACGTAATGTTTTGTATAAATACGCTTGGTTAGAATCATTTAAGTTCAATGAAAAGTTAATAACTATTTCTAGAGAAGTATCATCTACCATACCAGCGAATGATCTAGTAGCGAATTTATACTTCTGTGAGATAGCTGCAACATCTTTATGTAAACCGCCAAGACCTCCAATAGTATTTACGTGTTGTAATAATAACTCTTGTCCAGCAACTCCGTCTGGAGGTAAAATTGTTACCTCAAAAAGGTTAGCCTGTACTGGTTCAAAGTTCTTACCCTTCTTTTGTGTTTGATCTTCTGAATAATGTGGTAATGCCATAATTTGTATGTGTTTATTTTATATATCTAATTTTGTTATGCAAAGTTTCCGGTTGCAATTTCTCCCGTATTTAGAATTGTTACTCTCGATACTAAGATTTCAAGACCTTTAACTGGCTCAACAAATGTATCTAAAATACCCATGTTGTTGTCAATTACATCGTTAGTGTTGTTTGTTCCGTCCATAATGTTTCTATAGTCGTATACACCTCCGTCTTTTTTAACTGATTCCATAAATGAATCTGCTAAAGTTTTAATCTCTAATCTAGTTTGAGCATTGTTAAACTCAAATAAGTAGTTCTTCAAGATTTCTGCTAAACCATCTTCAATATAGATCATCGCTTCTCTTACGTGAGCAGAAGATAATGCTGATTGAATTGATTGTTGTGCAGTTTTATTACCTTTGATTGTTAAACCAACTCCTCTTTCGAATACGATTGGGTTAATTCCAAATGGCTCTAAGTAATCTCTATCGTTTTTGTCATATGCAAATTCTAGACCTTGTACACCTGTACCACCTACAACACCTCTTCTTGGTCCTGCAATGATAGACCATGGTAATGCGTCTAAATATTTGTCAATGTAGTTATTAGAAATATAAGCTGCTGGTGGAATAATTTTAGTTTTTCCATTTTCTAATACATTAAGTCCTGGTGAGTAGTAGAAACCGAAGTTTGCACCTTCATTAAGACTTGGTAATGTATATACTGCAGTTGGGTTAAGTTCTAAATTACCACCTGTTGAAACTAATCTTGTATCAAATGCTCCTTGACCATCTTTAAATGATGGGTTAGTTGCTGCTTTAAATTCTTTCACCATCGGTGCATTTAGAATTGCTGAAGCGTTTTGTCTTTCTTTACAAAGTTGTGTAATTTCTTCTTTATTAAGAATTCCACCTGCTTCTAAAGATCCAAATGTATCAACTACATATCTAAAAGTAATAGCGTCTTTATCAATTAATGTATTTGATAAACCGTTACCTGGTTTTAGTTGAGTTAATAGCTCTGCAATTGTTTTTTGCGTTTGTGTTGCTGCCGCTAATGGGAACATTGTATAAGTAGTTGTTGATTCTTCATATCTTTTAAGAGCATATGCTGGTCTTAAAGATACTGGTCTATGACATTCAAATTCATAAATATTAGATCCAGCATTTACTGTCTTTATAATTCTTTTGATTCTTGCTAATTTACCGCCGTCTGCTGGAATATACATTCCTACTGAAACTGTTGTCCAGTCAAATGTATCCTTTGCTTCTATAGCAGATAATTTAAATCTACCTGCACCTAATGCATTAAATGAATAATCTGCAATTTGTGTTGGTAACATAACTGCTCTAGAATTAGGAGCAATTGTTGTATATGTAAATGAAGTAGATGCTGTTCTACCATAAGCTGTAAGTGATGATGCTGATGCTGCTGCATATGTTGAGCTAAATGATTCACTACCTGCTGCAACTATTTTTACAACATTAACTCCGTCTAAATCAAATAATTCTGATACACTAGCAATTTCTACATAAGATTCAGCGTCTGCTGCCAATAAATATTGACCTACTATAAGACTACCAGCTGTAATTAATTGTCCTGCTGGTTGTGCTCCAACTTCTGGACATGCAATATAAATATCACCGTCTACAACTGTAACTGCACCTGCATTAAATGTAGCTGCTGTTCCTGCTACAAAACCTTCATATTTTGAAGATTTAATTGCATCTGATGTAGTAATTACTGCATCTGGACCGTTTATTGTAATAGTATCGATTGGTGTAAATTCTGTTGCACCGATAGAAGCTCTTAAGAAACCGTCTGTTGTAATACCTGCCGTAGAAAGTTCTAGAGCTGTTGTATTTTTTAACGTTACTGATTGACCATCAACTATTGCAACTTTACCAAGTGCAATATCTTCTGATGTAGCATCTTGTTCAACTCTGTGTGATAATACTTTATAATCTTGGTAGATGTTAAAGTTGTTACCAACAAAATCAATACGCTCTAATGCTTCTTCGTTAATAGCACAGAATAAACCTGTTCTTCTTGATTCCAAGTTAACTAAAGTTTCAATGTATAATTGACGACCTTCTTGATCTTGAAATTCAGGAATAACTGATCCAGTATATTGCGCTACTAAACTAACTTCTCTCAAAGCAGTAAATTTAGATAATTCAGATCTGAATAATCCTTTTTCGTTAAACATTGAACCGTATGTTGGGTCATTGTTCAATACAGCTGCATCAAAGTTTCCTTTAAATACAAATACATCTACTAAATAATCTGATACGTATTCTAAATCTTCAACGCCTTCTGGTACATTACCTTCACCGTACCATTCTCTTGCTGTCATTTCAAATCCAGAAGTATTAGCAGCTTGTCTTACGATAACTGTAATAGGTTCTTGTTTGATGTTAGCGAAAGTAATTGCATTATCAGATGATGATGATGTATTACTAGCAGCATTTAATGTTTTAAGATCAGAAGGTACCCAAAATTTATCAGTATCAAATATGCTACTGTATTGAACAGAAGCAGAAGCTGCAGCTAAACCTTCTTCCGAAGAATTTGTTGCTGGAGATACCAATGCAATTCTATCTGCAGCATCAACCGCAGTTAAATTTAAAGCCAAGATCGGTCCTCTTGAAAGAGTTTCGATACATGATCTGTGGAAGTACATTCCTTTCTTTTCTAAAGATTTATCAATACCACCGAAAACTTGAGTAAATTGCTCTATGTTTTCTATGAATACTGGTGTGTTGTAAGGACCTTTTTTAGATCTACCAACAACTAACCTAATAGTTTCAGCCGGTATATTAACCGTCTGTGATTTGTCAAACTCTAAGCGATATACGCCTGAGCTCTTGAACTGTAATAATTGAGGACTTAATGCCATAGTTGTTCTATTTTATTTTTTTTTACTTTTATTATATATCTACTCTTCTTTCGAAATTTATTTAGATCAGGTCATAAATGTCATATTGTAAATCTCCGTCAGTTGCACTGTCTTTGTATAATACTAATTCCATTTCTCGATGTAAGTCTGGATCTACGAAATCCAGAAGTTCTTCAATGTAATCTGCATAGTCAGTTGTGTTAAAAAATTCAGTAGAACTGATAACTGTCATCACTGTGTCATCATTACCCATCTGAGCGCCATAACCACCTCTTGGTAAACCACCAAAAAGACTAGCTTCGTTTATTGTTGTTTCATCTGTTATATTTATCCTATTTATTTTATAAAGCTTTGCAAAATTTTGACAAAATATTGCTTTATTATCTGATTTAATTTTTATTCCCGCTTTTAATGTTTTAGAATCATGCCTATGTCTAAATTTAACTACCATTTCATCATCGAAATCATTCTTCTGTGGAAACACAGATCTTAAGTACTGGAATAACACAGATCCGTATGTGTTGTATTCTACTATCATCTTAACATTTTCATTATAAAAAATGTCAACTGATAATGTATATAGTATTTTAGCGAAATCTTCAATAACATGTTCATTAGATCTAAATATACCAACTTGATTTATTTTAAAGAAATCATACATAGCACCTGGATTTACAGCATTGTTTATTTCTTCACTATTCATTGGTTCTACTTGGAATATATTGATCACTGAATAATCACCTCCATTTCCTTCGGCAATATCTACTGAAAATACCCAGAAGTTTTCTTTAGCTCTGGCTGATTCTATATCGAATGTAGGATCCCACATTAAAAAGTCTTTGACATCAATAGATATGTAGTCAAATGCATCAAAGTCATGATAGACATACTTCTGCATACGCTTGCGCATTTTCTTAAGATCAATAGGATCTAATAATAAATTAGAAGATGAAACGAATTCATTTCCATATTGCCTATTAAATGCTTCTATACTTCCTAAGTTACCAAGTTCTCTTTGATACCATGCGTCATCTCTATCAGGGTGTTCCCACCAATCAATACGCATTGCTTTATACTCGTTATCACCACGATCTGCTGCGGCATATATTTGATAGAACTTATTAAATCCATTTGGTGTTGATGTAATCGTGATACGTGACACCTTAGACGCTGAAAGCGTAGGATATACGTTTTCATAGAACGCATCTACAATTGTTGGATGTATATGTGCAAACTCATCTAGATATAGATTATGAATAGTAAATCCAATACCTGCTTTAGATGTTGTTGCTTGTCCAACTAATCTACAACCATTATCACACTTAACATTCATGACATCATACTTGATGATCCCTGGTTTCATAAAGAATGGTACGTTTTCTACAACAACCTTAGCTTTATCAATAATTTCTTTTGTTGAATCTGATTTATTGGCAAGTAGTAGAGTATTCTTATCTGTATTAAAAATGAGGTACCATGCATTAAAAATAGATGCTGTAACTGTTTTACCCATTTGACGAGAAGCTAAAACTATATTAAATCTTTCTTCTTGAAAGTTTCTTAGCATCCGTTTCTGATATTCTCTAAGTTTTACTTGTTGAATACCGTTATCTGTCATTACTACTGCATACCTCTCTGCGAAATAAACAATATCTGTTGCACATCGTGCTAGTTCAGTTACTTCATCATCTGTATATTCAAATACAATATTACCTTTACGTAGAAAGTTTTTACCTTCATAAAATGGCATGGCAACCTTAGGTCTAAAACCTTGATCCATCGCTATCATCAAATCATTTACTTGTTTAGTAGACCAAACAATTTTCTCTGATGCAACGTCCCCTTCTTCTTTGGGAATCCATTTATTATCTCCTACGTAATCGCTCATTATTCTTCTGTTGCTTCAATATCTTCAATATCTTCTAGTGCATCTTTTTTAATACCCGCTTGAATTGCAGCCATTAAATCCTTTGTACCTCTTTGAAGATTTTTATTTTCTGTACTTCCGCCAGAATCTTCTATTTCTCTAACATCATCTCTTTTCTTGTATATCTCAATATCTCTCGCAATTCTCTTTGTGGATTCTTCAGAAGCCATTAGGTACATTGTTTGTGATTTGATTATATCTAACATTGATTTCTGTAAAGTTGCAAGAACTTCAAACATCCTTGGTGCTAATTCACCATCATCAATTGTTTGTAAAAGTGTTGTTAATGCTCTTTCTCCGGCTTGTAGTTGATAGATCAATGATGACATTGTCATCTCATCCATTTGTTTCTTAGCCTGAATATATTCGTCTTTTTCTATTATATCTGCATCTAGATAAAACTTCATAAGAGCTGTTATAGTCTTGGCTGCCTTTTTCGTGGCACCTGATTTTAACTCTTCATAACTAACTCTTGGTACTATATCAGCACGAGGCTGTTTCATTGGAAGATCTACTGGATCAGTTTCAACGTCCAATACGTTAGTGTCTCCTATTAAGTCATCTAATTCTCTACGGATTTGATCCGCTTGTTCAGATATATTCTTTTTCTTTTCTTCGCTCATAAATTATTATTTATAGGTTATATATCAACCTATATTAGCTGCGTATTATCTAGATTGATTGTAACGTCTCAACTGAATAGAAGGAATTGCATTATCTATAACTGTTGCCATGTGATTATCTCTGACGATATATTGTTGCAATATGTTAAGCCTTTGTTCAGATTCAATAGGCTTGTTAAATAGTCTGACATTCGTCAATTTTACCTGACCTGGCATAAGAGACCATTGTTTATTAGTAGACCAACCATATGATGATATATCTTTTGTTTCGTCTAATACTTTAGTAATACTTTCTTGTGTAGTGTTTGCAGGTAGTAAATTATTACCAGCTTCTAATCTAAACACAGTCGATGATATCTTAGCATATTTATTATTTAAGTTGAATACTAATCCATACCAAGTTGCTGATGTAACTGGTGCATCATATGCGAATTGGTGTACATCTCCGTTCAATTGAACAGATATATTAGTTGTTGTAGTTGATATTTTTAATCCCTTATCTCCAAGTAAACCATCTATAAGAGTGGCTGATGGGTTAATAGTTGTTAAATTAGGTTTAAACCAAAGTGAAATTGCTAAATTATCATCTGTTGCTATTTTTGATTTTTTCTTATATACTAATGCTTCTATATTAACATCTTTAATACTACTTAGATCGTATGTGTTTTTACTAATAATAGTCCATTTGTTTCTAATCTCTGTGTCAAGTATTGATAAGCTGTTATGTACTCTGTCTCTAATACCATCACTAACTGTTGTAAATACTGTTTGATATTGTTCTGGTTTACTAACTTTATCATATTCTTGTTGTATTTCTTCTCCAAAAACCTCATCTAATCCAGTAACTAAATCATCTAATTCTTGTTCTACTACGGTATCTGTGTGGATAGAACTTGATCTTTCTTCGTACTTCTTCAGTAATAATCTCCAATACGTAGTAGATACATTAAATTCGTCTGCAAACGATACAGAGTTTACTTCATACATCCTGTTCATTAAAGGAAAATATAAGTAATCTCTCATTCTAGGATTTTTACTTACACCAAACGCACTTTCAAATTGAGTTTTAGTTACATGAACTTCAAAATCTTCAAAGCCCATTCCATATATGTCAAACCTAAAATCATTAGTAGGCATTTCATTATCTGGGACCATTATTTTAAACTCGCCACTTTCTTGTACATTATATAATGAATATTCCATTAATATAACATCTCTAGATCTTTGATCAGGTTCTACTCTAAAATATTTAACAGTATGTCCAAACATATTAGTCGATAAATCACTAATTTGTTTATATAGATTGGTTGGTTTATCTAATGCATACGGATTAAATAAATTTTCATCACAACCTGTTACTATATTAGCACACCCATTCATTGCATATGGATCTGTACAATCTGTACAATATTGTGGACATGATATAATTTGTCCAGTAACTGTTTCTATATTAAAAGTAAGACTTAATAAAGAAAGGGAATGTGCAGTAGAAAGTCTATTGACTCTAAAACTAACAGTAATCCAAACTGGCTTAAGTGGATCAAACACAAGACCTAAAAGATCACTAGCGTTTGTATTGTTATTTAACGTTTGATATTCTGACATTATTCCGCCATCACTATCTAATGATTCTTGTGACCATTTAAATTCATAATCAAAGAAGTTATTAGCGTCTGTTGATTTGTAAAATTTAAGACCTGTTCCTGTAAAAATAGGTGGAACTACTACTGCAAATGTATTGGCATCAATTATAGCACCTACTTCAAATTCTGTGTTACCTACAATAAAAGTATCGCCTGTTACGAAATTAAAATTAGTGCCTTGCCCTACAACAGTGTAATCACCAGATGTCATTGATATTGTACCAATTGTATTAGGCGTTGTTACACCTACACTTATATTCCACGAGTTAATACCTGTAGTATTCTCATATGGAGTAATTAGTTTGGCGTAAAATGTATCACCTATTTGATTTGCTGTAAAGTTATTTACCATTGATGTGACGACCAGTAGTCTTGTTTTTTATTATATATCTGAATTCCTGTCAGTAATTAAGAGGATCTCTGGATCATCAGCTTCATATGCTTCTAATTTTTGAATTATAGTGTTTATAACGCCGAATGTTTCACTAGCTTGGTCATCGCTCATATACATGTCAAGTACTGTCATGAGTGTTTTTAATTTAAATACTTTATACACTTGATCACTAGTTATCAATTTACATCTTTCTAGGATACTGTTTGTTATATTTAATTCTCTAGTGTCAAATAAATCAAAAAGTCTTAAAGAACCTCTAATTGTTTTGATATTGTATTTGATTGTTTTTATTTGATCAATCTTTACAATTCTATTATAATTTAGGTTTTTGTTTTGAGTTACTTTGATCCATGCTAAATTAGGAGTATTCCTCAATATTTGCCATATGAAATATATTGAAGTTGCCTCTTTATGAATTGAAGTTTCATTGACAGATTGAAATCTATTAATGTCAGCTGCGAACCATTTATTAAGATATTGTTGTACTTTATCTACTGGCACCAAAAACGAATCTGTTGTTAATTTTTTGGTGGTAATATCACGTTGAATTAAACCCCATAGTTTAACATCTATTGAGTTGTACTTATATAATGTGATATCTATTACTTCTGAAAAGTCGTCTTTATTTTCTGTATACATCTATTTGCTCTTCAATTTTTTTTAAATCATTAAATAAATCTACCTTAGCGAATTGTTTTAATTCATTGAATTCTCTTGTACCTATCTCATTTTTTGACAGATATAATTCAATTGCTGTTTCGCTAGGTGTATATTTATCAACCTGTTTTTTTGGCGCTTTTTTAGTTTTTGTGTAAAACCAACCAGGTACACCCTTAAATCTTCGTGCAACCATTGACCATGATTCTACAACATTACCGCCATTTATTCCATTTAAATTGAAAGCATTAGCATTAGTTGGATATTTAATAGCAAAGAAGCGATTGATCATAAAATGATGGCGTTTCTTTGTATGTATTTTTATATTGTTGTATAATTGTGGTTTCGTGAACATAATCTTCACAAAATCAAATAATTTAGTATCGTCTAGCATATGTATTATATGTTATTAAAGTATAATGTTTACTTAATCAGTGTGTTAAATGCCTGTTGTATTGCATCTACTCTTAAGATGCCCATTGACTCTATTTTATTTGCCAATTGTTCAACCTCTTTCTTTAAACCATAAGCATTAGCCTCTGCTAGTACTTCTTCTATTTCATTATAATCTTCAATTGTCATTAGAATAATTTTTTTGTTGCTTCTTTTATTGGCTCAGCAGTTTTTGTTTTTGTACCAACTAATTTCATAGGTTTATTTTTAAC
>TARA_R110000737_G_scaffold40107_2_pt1 | contig 11895 bp, 5 predicted proteins | sample TARA_R110000737 | Tara Oceans TARA_R110000737 (sample SAMEA4398027) | marine metagenome | biome: Polar Biome; feature: [SRF] surface water layer (ENVO:00010504); material: water (ENVO:00002006), including particulate matter (ENVO:01000060) such as... | depth 5 m
ATATAAAAAAGATAGATCAGCTAAATTAAGAAACGCAAAAATAAGATTATCAAATATTAAACTTGGAGAGATAGCTCAAGTAATGAGAGGTAAATCTAAGTGGATAAAACATTAATATGCCAGAAGTAAGGAACTTATTTACCGGGTCTAAAATGAATAAAGACCTAGATGAAAGACTACTACCTCAAGGGGAATATAGAGATGGTCAAAATATATCCGTAAGCAAAAGTGAAGGTCCTGACGAAGGTGTTGTTGAAAACATATTAGGAAATTCTCAATATTCAAATTTTGATTTTAGAGCAAGTACAGAAATAATAGGTTACTACGTAGATACGAATAAAGATAGAATATTTATTTTTGCTACTAATTTTAGTGATTCATCACCGGACCAACTAAGTAATTTCCCACAAGGTGATTTGAATGATCCTGCTGGTGGTGTAATACTAGGTTCTCAATGTGTTATAGCATATATAGAAGGTCCTTTAACAGGAGGTAATCCCGCCAGCGGTATAATAGTTCAAGGTAATTTTTTAAACTTTTCTAAAACACACTTAATGTTAGGTGTTGATTTAATAGAAGATTTATTATTTTTTACAGATAATAGAAATCAACCTAGAAAGATAAATATAGAAACAGCTATAGCTGATCCTAATTACTATACTAATGAAGACCATATTTCAGTTTCTAAATTTGCTCCTTTTAGTCCTATATCTTTTATAGACGAAAGCACTAATATGCCAACTGCTAAAGATACTGTAAGTGAGTATCTTCCAGCTAACTCTTCAGCTGTAGTCAGCTCAATAACTTCAAGCGGGATACAAATAAGTTATGGTACAGTTGATGTAGATATAACTAATACAACAACAAGGTTTTTAAATATAAATAAGCCTGAATTAGGATATTTTAAAGTAGAAAATATTTTTGGTGGACCTCCCGGTGATAATATAAGATTTGAATACCCAGTAGGTTCTGGTTTTACGAATGCAGCCGCAATGACTAATGCTAATAATACAGCCGCGTCATTAATAGGTCCTGGAAATGTTGCTTTTTCTTCTGGAAATATACTTCAGTTTGAGCAACTAAACCCATATTACGATGCTAACTTTTCTGGTGATAAAAATTATTTAAAAAATAGATTTGTAAGATTTAGTTATCGTTTTAAATATGACGATAATGAATATTCTTTAATGGCTCCTTTTAGTCAACCTTTATTTGTTCCAAAACAATATGGATATTTTTTAGATAGTGCTTATACTGGTACTCAAACTAGGAAAGATGAAAAAAATACTGCAGAAAGTGGAGTTTTAAAGTTAATGGAAAATCAGATAACAAGAGCAGATCTTGTAATAAATATGCCAACAGGATTTAATACAAGCGGAAATCTTGCCTCTGGTAATGATAGAATACCTCAATCTCAATTAGGTAGTGAGTTTAAAGTTTCTCAAGTACAGATATTATTAAAAGAATCAGATAGCAACGTTATAAGAGTGGTTGATGAAGTAAGTGTAGAAGACAACTTTACTTCTAGTGATAAGTTTTATTCTTATAATTATACATCTAATAAACCCTATAAAGTTCTACCTGATAAAGTATCTTTAAGAATACATGACAAAGTTCCTATAAAAGCAATTGCTCAAGCTGCTTCTGGAAATAGAATTATATATGGAAATTTTATAGAAAAGCATGCATCTCCTGAAAACTTAAATTATAACTTAGGTATAAGTCCAAAATTTGAAGATGGTAATCAAACTATAGTTAACCCAGAAAGAAGTAGAATAAGAAGAGAATATATTAACCACACCGTAAAGCAAAACAGATCATACAAGGTTGGTGTTGTTTTAGTTGATAGATACGGTAGATCTTCTAATGTTATACTTAGAGATGAATCTGTGGTTGTAAATTCAGGAACTGGAGAATTCTCTAGTTTATATGCTCCATATGAAAATATAGAAAGCGTATTGAATTGGCCAGGTAATAGTTTAAAAGTTCAATTTAATGATTTAATACCTTCAAACAAAATAGACGGTTATCCAGGTATTTTTAACTCAAGTAATCCGTTAGGTTATTTAAGTTACAAAATAGTTGTTCAGCAAAAAGAACAAGAGTATTATAATGTATTTACACCTGGCGCAACGTCTGGAAAAATAGTTTTAGATGGAATGTTAGGTAGTATTACTTACAATAGTCTAGGGTTAAATTATCAAAATCCTGCAGCTGTTTCTAATATATCATTATTTGGAGATAATGTTAATAAAGTTCCTAAGCAGTTATCAGACGTAGGGCCTACAGAAGCCATATATGGAAGTGAAACTTTATTATATCCTAGAGTTGTAACAAAATATATATCAAATGCTACTAATTATCCTACAGTATGGAATCCAACTCCAGCTTTTTCAGAGTCATCGCAAGTAACTTTTAAAAATGAATTTACAATAAATTCAATATTATCATTTAAAGATTTAGGAGAATGGACAGGTGATAAAGGTAGGTTTGCTGAATATTCTTCGTATCCTAACGATGGTATTGTTACAGCTAATCACGATACCAAATACTATGATCCATTGTATTTAGGTGCTAGTAGTAATCCTTTTGTAGCTCAACTAGAAACAAGCTTTTTAGTAGGCTTTGCTCCAGGAGTTCAAGGAAATCCAGCTTTAGAAAAAGAGAGATCTTTTTCAAAAAACTTAAACGTTTTTGAAACAAATCCAGTAGAGTCAAAATTAGACATATATTGGGAAACTAGTACTTCTGGTTCTATAGTTGAATTAAATAAATTTATAAATAATGGTGTTGGTGGCGGCATAGGTGTTGATATAGGAACTCCGACATCTCCACCAATTCCAGTATCTTTTAGCTTAGAAGAAACTCAAATACCTTATCCTACAGCTGCTACTTCTTGGATAGGCGGAGAGTTTCAAGCTGTTGACATTAATAACTCTTTAATGTTGGCTGGAACAATAGAATTAGTAAGTGTTACAGATGGTAATGGTTCTGTTTTGAATCCAGCACCTTTTGATCTCCTTAACACAAGTGCGTTAAAGTATAGATTAAGATCTAATATTTATTTTTATTATGGAGCTAATGCTATTGCAAGAACTTTTAATATAAACTTAAGAATACTTGCTAACGGTGATAATATAGTTACTAAAACCTGTTTATTAACAAACGAACCTCCTTCAATAGGAAGTTCAACTGGTTCACTTTTGGGTAGTATAGCTACGCAAAGTCATTCTGATTGGGGATGGTATGAAGGTAGCAATGGAAACACTTCTACAACACTACCACTTGTTAACCCAGGAATAGGTAGTCTAAATACTCCTTATATTGTTAGATCTGTTTTTGACCAACATAATCAAGATATAATAGGTCCAGGATATGTAATAGGTGCTTTCAATACTCAATCAAATATTCCAGTAACTCCAATTGCTCCAATTTTTAATGGAACTGCAAGTAATAACTTTAAACAAGAAGAATTAATAGTTGAAAAAGTTGCAGTACTAAATCCTTCAGCACCGTCAGGTGAAGGCAATGATGGTACAAAATTTAACACTCCTTACTTTACATTAGTTCAAGCATCTTCAAGTACTCTTATACCCGGCGGTCCTCCAGTAAGTATTAATGCTTTTGATTATTACATAGCAATAACCTCAGACACAGATTTTTTGCAAAATAACCCTGGTCAACGAGTATTACTAGAAGTTGTTATAAAAGACTGTAATGGATCAACAGGTTTCATAAGTAAGTCTTATTCAATTTGGATTCAAATATTATAAAAAATGGCATATTTTAAATTAGAAGTTAGTTATTTCAATTCTTTTTGGTTAAAAAAGACTATATACACGGGAACTCCTGGTAGTAATACTTTAAAAGCTGGTGTTCCTTATGAATACGGTAATTTCACAACTGCTCAAGAGTGGAGAGGTGGTATTGCTTCTAATTTTCCTGGATTAACATGGACTGATACTGCTCCGACCGGCACAGCTTGGCCTACATTTCCTTCTGGATGTGGTAGTGAGCCTAGCTCGCCTGTTTTTGGAACTACTGGCTATGATGAGGTAGAAAACTGGTTTATAGAAGGTTCTAGGTATCAAGAAGACTTTAATGCTGTATCAGTTGACTATGGAGCTAAAGCTTATTTAAAAGAAGATTTTAATGCACAAGAAAAAAGACCAAACGCTTTAATATACTCTGGTATTTATAATTCTAGAACTGGTATAAACGAAACCAATGTTTTTTCAGTAGGAGAAAATATAACTAAAGCAGCAGATCCACAAAAAGGTAGCATACAAAAACTTTATGCTGAAGACACTAATTTAATAGTTTTTCAAGAAGACAAAGTAAATAGAGCTTTAATAGATAAAGACACTATATATACGTCTGAAGGTGGTACTCAAACTATGCCTCCTGGAACAGTGATAGGTCAGTTAAGTCCATATGCAGGCGAATTTGGAATAAGTAAAAATCCAGAGTCTTTTGGAGTATATGGATTTAGAAAATATTTTGCAGACAAAGACAGAGGTTCTATATTAAGACTATCAGGAGATGGTATGACTGAAATATCTGAAAATGGATTATCTAATTTTTTTAGAGATAAACTAAAAGAAATAAACGAAAACAATGATGCTGTAGATGTTACTGCTGTTTCTGCAGCTGGTCAAGCTGATTACGATCCTTCTAGTGGTTTTCCAGCATATATAAGTATAGTAAGTGGTCCAGTGGTTACTCTAGGTTCTCAGTTGATTATAAATGGTATTGAGTATGATATATACGTTAATGGGCAATCAAGTGGTAGTGGCACAAGAATAACTCTTACACAGTCTGTAGACTTTACAATTGGCGCTGGTGTTAATTTAACTTTTAGAACTTTTGAAAGAGATAAAATAATTGGTGGTTGGGATATACATGATAGAGAATATGTTGTTTCTATGCAAAAAGCTGGATCAGGTACTTTTGCAGATGGCACTAACTACAATACTTTAGCTTGGGACGAAAACATTTTAGGTTGGCCAACTTTTTACAGTTACAAACCTAATAATATATTTAGTTTAAAAAATACTTATTTTACTACTAATTCTTCTGAAATATACGAACAATATTTTACTGGTGCATCTAACAATAGAAACGTGTATTATGGTGCTGCTCCTGCTGCTTCTTCTTTAACATTTGTTTTTAATCCTCAAGTTAATATAAACAAAAACTTTTTAACTATAGGTTATGAAGGAAGTAATGGCTGGAAAGGTCAAAGCTTCATATCTGACGAACAAGGAAAACAATTAGTTAATGAAAATTATATAAATCCAACAGCTAATATATCAGAATATGTAAATTATACAGATAATAGTGTAATTATAAATAGTTACTATGAAGGTGCTTATGACAACTTTGGAAATGAGTTTCCAGCAACTTTAACTCCACCAATACAAAGAGCTGGTTTTACGCTAAAAGAAGGTAAATATGTATCTAATATTAGAAACAATAGCACAGTTAGAGTTGGCGAAGTATCTTTTGGTAATTCAATATCTGGAATCAAAGGATATTTTGCAACAGTAACATTAAAAACAGATGGTACTACAGATTTAGGCGGATCTAAACAAATATTTGCAGCATCGACTAACATAAATGTATCGTCACAATAGAATTAAATGGAATTAAATATTAGAAAGTTAAAACAAGATGATTTAACTTTTATACAAAAATGGTGGGAAGCTTGGCCTGAATGGGTATCTCCTGCCGATGATTTTTTACCTGAAACAGGTGTTGTAGTTGAAAATAACAATAAACCTGTAGCAGCTGGATTTATATACTTAACAAATGCTAAAGTAGCTTTATTAGAGTGGGTAATATCAGATCCAGAATATAGAGAAGACAATAGAAAACAAGCTTTAGAGTTGTTAATAACTGGAGCTGAAGAAATTATAAAAGATCTTGGGTACAAGTATTCTTTTAGTATATGTAGACATAAAGGTCTAATAGAGACACATAAAAAACTAGGATGGCATGCAGATAAAAGACCATCTCATGAATTAGTTAAAATTTTAAATTAATAATATGGCAGTAGCAACAGCATTAGTAATAGGTACAGTAATAGCCGCAGGTATAAGCACCGGCGTAGCTATAGATGCTAATAAAAAAGAAAAAGAAGCTAAAACTGAGCAAGGAATACTTAAGGATTCTATAGCAGATCAAGAAAAAGCTTTGCAAAAAATAGGTAATCCTTATGCTAATTTAGGTGTTGCAGCTAAAGCTTCTGAGTTTCAAGCTGAGCAAGCTGATGTATCTCTAGCTAATACATTAGATACAATAAGAGCTACCGGTGGCGGCGCTGGTGGAGCAACTGCTTTAGCTCAAGCAGCTTTACAAAGCAAACAAGGTATATCTGCTTCTATACAACAACAAGAAGCATCTAATCAAAAGGCATACGCTAGAGGTGAAGATACTAAATTTACAAGACAAGAAGAAAGAGATATGACAAAGCTAGATAGAACACAAGCTATGTTAGATCAGCAAAGACAAACAGAGCTAGGTATGAGGCAAGCTAAATACGCTGCGTTTGGTGATATAGGAGGATCTGTTACCAATTTGGTTGGTGGATTTGAATCAGTAACTGGATAAATAATAAAATATGGGAACTTATAGACAACCGGCAATAATAGATGAAGCAGCAGCTTTAAAGCAAGCTAACGCTGAGGTATCAAAGTTTAATGACGACTTAAGCGCGTTGTATGGACCAGACGCTACAGCTGAAGATGGGGAAGATGGCAAAGACAGTGAAAATTTTAAAACACTTCAAGCTCAAAATAATCAAATACTAGATGAGTTAGATTTATTTAGAGCACAACAAAATCAATCGCAAGTTGCAGACTTAAAAAAGCCTTCTGCTCCTAATGCTTTTTTGCAACAGCTAGGTATGGATGCTAAAGATAAATACTTAAAACACGTTGCTGAAGGAAATAAATTTGCGTCTGGTTCAATGTTAAAGCTTGCTGATGGTTTAAAAGGAACTATGACGGGTTTAAATAATATGAAAAACGAACTTACAGCTTCATTAAATGTACCAAGAGGAGGTCCTAAATCTGTCAATGCTCATTTAATTGATAATGATATATTTAAAATGGGTAAAAACCTAGTAATGGATCCAGAATTTAAAAACTTTGAAGCATCATTAAATGATGAAGGCACTTCGATAGAGTTTGGATTAAAAGGACAACCTAAATTTGATATGAATAAGTTTAATGCTAATTTAACATCACCAAACGGTGTTAGTTTAATACAGACTAATGGAGATATGGCTGATGTTACTAAAAATATGGCAGCTGGTGGTGAAAGCAAGAAAACTATAGTAGAAAAAGTATTTGAAACTAAAGGTATAAAGCCTAATGAACAAGGTATAATAACGTTTGAAGATGGTAACAATGTGTTAGATGAAATTTCTAATTATGATCAAGAAGCTATATTAAATAACCAAGACTATTCTACAAGTATATATCCACAGGTGTTAGATCAAACTTTAGCTGTTTACAATGAAGTTAAAGATAAAGATGGTAATTCTTTAGATCCAATACAAAGTCAAATTAAAAACCTATGGGAAAATAATCCTTATGGTATGAAAGATCCAGTAAATGATTATAAGAAAAACGGATCTGAAATTATTGGAAATTATGTTGGTGCTCAAGTTGCTGTTAATAGACAAAACTCTCCAGAAGTTATTTTTGATAGAAAAATTGTACAACTAGGGTTAAATGAAGCTTACGCTAGAGAATTTGCTAGACCTATTATAGAGACTAAGCCAGAAGTTGAAGCTGAGGTTTTAGATATGACAATTGCTCAAGACAAGCGTAAAGCAAAAAAACTTGATAGAAACAAAAAAGCTGCTGAAGGTTCTGCTAGAGAAGGTGATATAAGTGATTTAAATAAAATGACTGATGATTTAAATAATATGCAAATGAACGAGCTAATGAACGCAACTGCTGGTACACAATTCACTGGTAAATCTGGAAAAACATACACTGCAGCAGATGGTGGAGCAACTATGTCAAGTAACGAGTCAGCAAATATATATAATCCAGTAAATAAAATAGGAGAATAATATGGCTAAATTAACATTTAGTAGTAAACCGCCAAAATCACCATTTAGAAAAAAGCGTAAGAAAAAAGCTTTTAATAAAAGACAAGTATTAACAGGTAAAAATAAAACTAAAAAAGTTAAAACAGGTAATGTTGGCGCTGCGGCTCCAATAAAAACGAAGCCTGTTAAGACTAAAAAAGTTAAAGATCCTATAGTTCTTGACCCTACAGGGACAGCTGGTGTTTCGTCTGTAACTGGAGCTAGATTTGAAGATCAGTCGCTTAAAACTAAAATAAAGTCTAAACTAAGACGTGAAGGCAGAAACAAGTATGATGAAAACGGCATGCGATATTGGGAGGATGCTGGAAAGAAAGATAAAAAGCTATTAATTTCTGAAGTAAATAAAGAAAGAAAAGAAAAGCTAAAGAAACAAAAAGATAGAACTATTAGAAAAGTCAATAGACAAGCTAAAAAAATTACTAATCCTAACAACGTAATTCCTAGACAACACAATCCTATTTCCATTAATGACTCTATTTTAAATGATGATGTATCTTTTAGAATAGATGAGTTTTATTCAAGAGAAGATATTAATGAAAAAAATCAACCTGGTTATGTTAAAAAAGAGTTAACTCCAGAAATATTAGTAGAAGAATATACTAAGTTAGACGAAAATAAAATTGACAATATTACAGAGCTAGACATTGACAACTCTATAGTAGCTATTGAAGATATTAATAAAATAGATAGAGAGTTTTTAGAAGATAACAAACAAAATGTAACTAAAACTATACAAAAAGAAGATGGATCTTATACTACAGAAACTGGTGAATTAATAGGTATAAAGTCTGAAGAAGCAGAAGTAACGAAGTCTTTAATGCCAGTTCTTCAAGAGGATTTAAGAGCTATAATACCTGGAGTAGATGGAGAACCACCTAGACCAGCACAAGAATTGAAACAAGTAGAAACAACTAATTATACTCCAGAAAACACAGAAGGTGCATATGTTTTTTCAAATGGAACAGTTGAAATGGTTCCGCTTAAAGGTCAAGTTATAGATCTTCCTGATATGTTTGAAATAAGAGCAAATGTTAAAGATGTAGAAAACGAAATTAAAAGAGATTTATACTATGATACTTACATAGAGTCTAGGTTAACTGATGATTTATTTAAGCCAGATCCAGAGCTTTTTATGAAGCCTGTTGAAATGGAAAATCAAGGAACTAGAGACGAAAAGCCTGGTTCTAAAAGAACTATAGATACTTCTAATAAAGAAATATTTAATTCTGCTGTTGATAATTTACCATGCAAAGTAGTTAAAAACTTAAATAAAGATTTTAACAATTCTCAATTTGCTGCATATGGTTTTTACTACGATGTAGATTCTGGTAGACTATATGGAAATGTTGATAAAAATGAGTTTGGAGAACCTACAACTGGTGGTGGTAGTCCTCTTGTAAAAGCATATTACGATGGAATATATACAGGAAGTATACAAACACCTGAAGGCAAAGATGCTCCTTATATACTAGTTAAATCAGATGACTCACCTACTAAAGGTGGTTTTGGTGTTCAATTAAAAGTTGAATCCGCAGATTGTGATGAAATAAAATCTTTTTTAAATAACGAAAAAACAGATTATAATAAAGATTTTGATAATACTCCATTAGAAAAGTATGACGATATAGCCAAGCAAATAAACAATACTATAGCTGAGGTTAAATCTTTACAAGCTAGTATAGCAAATGATAATGTTGATCAGAAAATAAAAGACATTACAGATAAAATAAATTCTATAGAAGACGGATATAAAAATTCTATATATCCTATAGTTGAAGAATTAGCAGTAGCTAATAAAGAACTATCTAAACTCAGAGATAAATACAAAAAAAGCAAAAGTAAAAGAGTTGCTAGAATACACGACGAGAAAGCTGAAGAATATAATTCTTTATTAAGTAGAATAGACTTAATGCAAGAAGACTTCTTTGATAAACCACTTTCTGAGCTAAGAAAAAAATCTGGTTTTGATACATCGTACGATAGATCACTAGAAGATGTATCAGAGTTTAGTAAAAACCCTGAAACAGTTGTTGAAACTGAATCTGGATTAAGCTTTGTTTTTAAAGATCCTAAAGCAGATGGTGATGGTGGTGAAGCTTTAATATACGAAGAACAAGGTAATTTAAACAAAAGCTTAAGCACTATACTTAGTGAGAATAGAAAAAATCTACAAAACAATATTAAAAGAAATATAGAATTAGATACTAAAAAAGATTACGCTAACGTATTATTAAAAGATTTAGAGGCTCAAATACATCAAGCTGGCCAAGATGCCATAAGAATGAACGAAGAGTATCAAGAATACTTAAAAGAGAAAGATCCTACATTAGCTCAAGGGGGAGCATTTGCTATTAACACTGTTGCTGGAACTCTTGAAAAGTTAATACCAGGAGCTATAGAAATAGTAATGGAAATAACAGAGGGAGTTCTTCGTCTAGCTGACAATATTGATCCTACTATATTTTCTAGCACTATGGCTGATTTACTTTATGAAGCTGAAAAAAAATGGGTTATAATGGTAGATGAAGCTATAGATGACTTTAAATTAAAACCTGGAGGCGCTACTGAGTTTGATCAAATAGAAAATAATATAAATCAAGAGCTTTGGGGTAAGGTTGTTAGAACTCTATTAGAAGTTGCTGTTGATCTTTATTTATCATTAGGTTTAGGTATAGTAAATAAAGCAAGTAAAATAAAAAAAGGTGCTAAGCTATGGGAAAAAGTAAAAAAGCACGGTGTTAGAATATTAACACCAGGTGTACAATTGCCTAGAATAGTATTAGATCAGTCTATAGAGATACAGAGAAGAATAGAAGAAACTGGCGCTGAGTTGAAACCAGCACAAAGATTAGGTTTAACAATAGGTGTAGGTACTATAATAAGTATATTAGATAAGTTAGGTTTAGAGCAAATTGCTAAAGGGCCAGGTTCAACTAAAATAATAACACATATATTTAGTAAATCAGCTAGTAAAGTACCAGGTGAAACTCAAAAACAAACTATAAAAAGAGTTATATTAGAATTAGTAGATAAAGGTATAATAACTACTACTAAAGCTGCAGCAGTTGAAATACCAACTGAAGAAGCTCAAACTATTATAGAGTTAGTAGCAAAAGGTTATGTAAATAAAGATTTTGAAAAGTTTGATTATTTTCAAGTGCCAACTTCAAAGGAGGAATGGAGAGAAGTTTTAGAAGAAACAGCATTGTTATCTGCCATTGCCGCTGGAGGAATATCTAGTATTCAGTCTATTTACAACGGTATAACAAATGTTCAGGACATAAAATCTAAATGGAAAATTGGTGATGCTGAATTCGTACAGTTATTCGCTATTAGAGATGACGGTGTTTTTAATCAATATATAAATAACTTAGAAGTTCAAAAGCAAAAAGAAATTGATGCCATAACGAAATTAAGTAGTGATAAAAGTGTTATACAAGAAATAAACGATCTTTATGACACGCATAAAAAAGACATAACAATGATACATGAGGGAATGAAGAAGGTTCCTGTAGATATAGAAATTAAACAACAACGAGATGTTTATCATTTAGAGCAAGAAAAACAAAATTTATTAAATAAAAAGAAAGATAACGATTTAGGAGTTATAGAAACTAATAAAATAAATGAAAGAATAAAAGAAATAGACAAAGAGTTGTTAGATATAGCTAATGTAGAAGTAGAAAGCGATATATCTAAAGAAATAGATAAAGAAATAGAATCTCAAAAAGAGAAAAGAGATGAGATTATTTTAGATCCTGAAACTAGTG
>TARA_R110000737_G_C14623511_1_pt1 | contig 11880 bp, 9 predicted proteins | sample TARA_R110000737 | Tara Oceans TARA_R110000737 (sample SAMEA4398027) | marine metagenome | biome: Polar Biome; feature: [SRF] surface water layer (ENVO:00010504); material: water (ENVO:00002006), including particulate matter (ENVO:01000060) such as... | depth 5 m
AAACTAAGAAGAATGCTTAAAATCGACATGCACACCCATATTATTCCAAAGAACTTACCGAATTGGACTGAGAAATTTGGATATGGGGATTTTATATTCTTGGAGCACAACGACAACGGAACGGCAGATATGATGCAAGGTGGGAAGTTTTTTCGCCGGATTGAAGAAAACTGCTGGGACGAAGATATTCGCATTACAGATTACGAGAAATTCAATACACAAGTTCAGGTTGTTTGTACGATACCAGTTATGTTCTCGTATTGGGCGAAGGTTAGTGATTGTGTTGAATTATCGAAATATTTGAATGATCATATAGCTGACTTGGTGGTTCGTTATCCAAAAAACTACATTGGTTTGGCGACCATTCCTATGCAAGATACGGAAGCAGCAATTAAGGAATTGGAACGAGCCAAATCTATCGGTTTGGTTGGAATTCAAATTGGTTCCAATATCAATGATAAAAACTTATCCGAAGACGAATTCTTTCCGATTTTCGAAGCATGTGAACGTTTGGGAATGGCTGTTATGATTCACCCATGGCAAATGATGGGCTTTGATTCCATGAAAAAATATTGGTTGCCTTGGTTGGTTGGAATGCCAGCTGAGACATCAAGAGCGGCTTGTTCTTTGATTTTTGGAGGTGTTCTGGAACGCTTACCGAATTTGAGAATTTGTTTCTCTCACGCTGGTGGTTCTTTCTTGCCAACTTTAGGCCGAGTAGAACACGGTTTCAATTGTCGACCGGATTTGGTGGCAATAGACAATGCAATTAATCCTAGAGAATACGTCGGTAAATTTTGGGTCGATTGTATCACGCATGACATTGACGCTTTGAAATACATTTTGAACATGCAAGGCAGCAAACGTGTTTGTTTGGGTTCCGATTATCCTTTCCCGCTTGGCGATTTGGAGATCGGTAAATTCATCGAAGACAGCGATTTATCCAAAGAAGTTCAACAAAATATTTTCAGTCACTCTACTTTGGAATGGTTGAATTTGGACGAAAAATTATTCTTGTAAATGGCGAATTCTCCAATAAAATTTCGTGACCGTCAAGGAAACGAATTGACAGAAGCTACACCTGGTGCGGGATTTTTGAATTTTCTTTACGGCGGACCATTTGGAAAACTAGGCTTGTGGCTCTTGGTGAAACGTAAATTTTTCTCGGCTGCATTTGGGAAATACATGTCGTCTAAATTGTCGGTATCAAAGGTTCAGCCTTTTATTGAGCAATATGAAATGGACATGTCGCATTATATCATTCCAGAAAATGGATGGTCGAGTTTCAACGATTTCTTTTACCGGAAAATTAAGCCAGAATATCGACCAATAGGCGAAGGACTAGTTTCTCCAGCAGACGGACGTGTATTGGCTTTTCAAGAAAGTTCCGACGTTCAGAAATTCTTCATTAAAGGTTCAGAATTTGACCTAAAAACCTTCTTGCAAGACGAAAATCTAGCAAAAAAATACGAAGGTGGTTCAATGGTAATTGTTCGTTTAGCACCTGTTGATTATCACCGTTATCATTTTCCAGCAACAGGAAAAGTTGGTTCGGATAAAGTCATCAAGGGTTCCTACTATTCTGTTTCTCCGCTCGCCTTGCGCAAAAACTTGCAAATATTTTTGGAAAACCAACGAGCTTATTGCATACAAGAAACCGAAGATTTTGGTTCCGTTCTTATTGCGGATGTTGGTGCGACTTTGACTGGAAGCATAATAAACACGTACAATCCCAATAGTCTTGTAAATAAAGGCGACGAAAAAGGTCACTTTGCTTTTGGGGGTTCTACTACGGTTTTGCTTATTGAAAAAGGAAAAGTGACTTTATCTGCTGATATTCTAGCGAATACGAAAGCTGGCTTTGAGACCTATATGAAGATGGGTGAAACGATAGGCGAATAAAACTAATCTCAAAGTTCTTAATTTTTGATTGATGGTTATTCGCATGCCAATGGTGTCAATTAATGAAGCAGAAAACCTTAAAATTTTCTATTTCATTTTAAAATTAAAATTTTAGTTTAACAACCGTTCAATGGATATAATTGTGCAAATTAGACCATAGCTATTATCTTAAAAATCAGAAAAATTATACAGAGCAGAGCACCAATCAATGGGATGAAAAACTTCCGGTTCCACCAACATTTTTTATAGCCAAAATCATCAAAAGCTAGTTTAGTTTGGGAAAGATTTACAAGTACGAAAACACTAATGATAACGTAACTTGTAGTGTTAGCAAGTTTAACGATCGGCACGAAAATAGCGAGAACAACTATTCCAATTGAAATAACGATAGTAGAAAGTAATGGCGTACGATACTTCTTGTGCAGTTTAAGAAAAGATTTCGGCGCACTGTTTTGACCTGCTAACCCATAAAGAACTCTTGACCCCATAATGACTTGGGCCAAAACTCCATTTAACACAGCAATCAAACTAATAAGACTTATGACATATGCATAATTTTGCCCTTTTTTAATCAGTATATCCGCCATTGGTGCATCAGTGGCAGAAAGTTGATCCAAAGGCAAAGCAAGCACAGCCACTACAGCAATAGCCACATATAGAAACAATGAGATAAATAAACTGCCCATAATGGCTATAGGCATGCTCTTTTTAGGGTTTTTAGCCTCTTCAGCAACATTTGCCAAATCCTCAAAGCCAACGAAAGCGTAAAATGCCAAGAAAGCACCTTGAAATACTGCGAAAACATCATAACCAGGAACCTTTACAAACATTTGAGTAAAATGCGATGTAAACTTCTCTAAATCAACATCAGCTACAAATATGACAAATAGAAGACCTCCAACTTCAATTAACGTTATAAATCCTATCACATTTAACGATTCTCCTATTCCCCATATGGCCAGTAAACAAAGAAGCGTCATACTTACTATAATGACTAATGGGTCAGGCAAATCAACAAAAATATCTAAGTACCCGACGAAGCCTTTAATAATCGCAGCTGCTGATATGAATCCAGTAAAAATCACTCCCCATCCTACCATGGAGGATAATCTTTTTGAATTAAACGCATTTTTGACATAGACAATTTCCCCACCGCTTTTCGGAAACCTAGGTGAAAGAAGGGAATAAGAATAAGCTGTCAATCCAGCTAAAACTCCTGCAATAAGGAAGGAAAGAGGCGCCAGCATTCCTGCATAACCTGCTACTTTTCCCACAAGTACATAAATACCCGCTCCCAACATAGTTCCAACACCGTATAACAGAATTTGAACCGTTCCGAGTTGTTTCTTTAGCCCTATTATTTCCTTTTCTTCATTCATATCTTCAGGATCTCTCTAAGTTAAGGGATTGTTTAATGTAAATTATTAAATGGACTCATTTTTTTACAATAAGAAAAAGTGAGTTTATTCGCTGATATTCTCGCGAATACGAAAGCTGGTTTTGAAACCAATTTGAAAATGCGTGAAAAGCTTGGGGGATAAATGATATAATTTCTTTTTTATTCTCCACAAAGATTTATAAATTTGAGTGTACAGAAAATGTTGATTTTTTGTGAGTTAAAAACTCAAATACATGGCCAAGAACTTACTTAAACTGTTCATTTCTCTTATAGTAATATTGCTAATTTCCATTGGCTGTGACAAACAGCATGCAAAAAAACTTGCTGGAAGATACTCATGTACTGTGCACGGCAAATATTACCTTATGGGGCAATACAATACTGACACCACTTACTTTGAAGATTTGTCTATAACTCAAGAAGATAAAAACATAGTAATTCTTGGACAAATTATCCCCGTCGATCTCTTGTGGAATGAAAATAAATATGAAGAAGGCTCCTTCCAAAAGTATTTTCATGTTCAGTTTAAAAAGGATAGTGTATATATTAGCGAGGGTAGCAGTTCACAGGCTAGTAATTTTTCAACCGTTTATTCTGGTTTGAAGAAAAAATAAAAGAAAATTAGAAAACACCTTAATTCATGGACAACTACCAAGAAACAGCCAAAACCTGGAACAAAATGGCTTCGCTATACGAGGAAAAGTTCATGCATTTGGATTTGTACAACGAGACTTACGATGCCATTTTAGCCACAATTCCAAAGCAAAATGCGAAAGTTCTAGAAATTGGTTGTGGTCCGGGAAACATTGCCAAATATCTTTTAACAAAACGTCCATATTTGGATTATTTTGGAACCGACATTGCGCCGAAAATGGTTGAATTGGCCAAGAAAAATATACCAAACGCACGTTTTGCATTGTTGGATAGTAGAAATTTAGGTGTTCTAAAAGATAGATTTGATGCCATCGTCTGCGGATTTTGTTTGCCCTATATCACTTCAAAAGATCTTCCAAAGTTTCTTTCAGATTGCGCCAATAAATTAAATTCCAAAGGAATACTCTACATCAGTTTTGTTGAAGGAGATCCAAAAGATTCCAATTTTAAAACTAATAATACTGGCGATAGGGTTTTCTTTAACTATTACAAACTAAATGAATTGAAGAAGGAACTTTTGGCTTGTGGGTTGAAGGATGTTTCTGTTTTGTTTGTTGATTTTCCGAGAGGCGAAGATGTGGTGGAGAAGCATAGTATTTTGTTGGCTAGGAAATAAAAAGGGCTAAACTTTCTGCGGAAAGTTTTTTATATTTGGGTTGCTGAGAAAGATCGCTAAAATTGTTTTCCATTAAATCAATCAAAAGAAATTTGAAACAACTGTTCTCCTACCTTTTTATCGTTACCACCCTCTTAGCAAGTTGCAAAAAAAACCATACTTGTGTTTGTTCAAGTATTGGTGGAGAAGTGGAAAGGTTTACCATAAAAGACACGAGAAAGAAGGCCAATATAGAATGTGAGGAATATAGCAAAATGAAATATGGATACTACTTCAGTGAATCATATTGTGAACTAAAAAAGTTTTAAGGGAAAAGAACGTATTGGCTTTTTGGTTTTCCTTCCAACGGCAAATGATTTTACTGCGTTATTTTAATAAATGGCTTCCTAATGAAAACCACTTTACTCCTATTTACAGTTCTATTATTAAGCTTTCAATCTTTCCAACAAAATCTTGGGTTGACTGCTGGCGGTGGTTTCGGAAGATTTTATGATAGAAATGATTCCGGTGGTCATTTTTTTAGTGAATACCACAAACAAAATACTTATCGCGCTGGTTTGGAGATAAAAGACATTCGATTGGACACCTCTTTTAACTTTAAATTTTACATTGGATTTGAACAATATGGAGGTGACTTTTTCACAAGAGATGGCGGAAATGGCGGAAGTTCGACAACTCAAGGTTCCATCACAAAAAATGTTCTCGATTTACAAGTTTACCCATTCAATTTTCGATTTCTGACACATGCAACTATCAGTGTTGGATTAGGATTGAATATCAATATTGCCAATCGCTTATCGGGAGAAAATTCATCTTGGTCAGCAATGACAAACCCACCAGGTATCAATTCTTCTAAAAGTAACTTGAAAGATATAGATGGTTTTGTAAAACCTTTAAATTATTACGGGACAGCAAGCCTTGGTTACGAATTTGTCTTTGGAAAATTTATTTTAGAACCACGATACAATGTTTTACTTGGCTTGTCGAAAGAATTTGAAAAGTTAGAAGCCAATGCAAAATCAATCCGACAATCATTTACACTGAGTTTGTTTTACAAATTAAAAGCCGAGAAATAACTTTGCATTCCTTTTAATCATTCTTTGAAAATTTCTTTTAGAACGCTTTTAACATCCTTTAACGAAGGTTTGCACATCAAGCCTCGTCTATATGGTAAGATGTTAGAAAAGACAACTATTTTTGCACAACTGAACCTAAACAGTAGTTGTGCTGTTAGTGTTTTGTATATAAAAGAGCCGAAAGGTTATAAAAGAGGAATGAAAAGTAGCTGGAAATTATTTGCCATAATTGGATTTTTATTGTTTAGTGTTAACACATTTGCTCAAGGGAAAATGTACTCTGGCAGTGTTATTGACTTGACAAGTGAAGAACCTATACCTTATGCCACAGTAGTTTTACTTTCGAATACAACTGACAGACCTGTTACAGGAACAACCACGAATGATTTGGGTGAATTCAGCCTAAGAACTGACTCCACTGACATCTATCTCCGAATTACCTTTATGGGATACGAAGAAAATGTGATTCGCGAATTAAACGAGCCCGGTCCAGTTTTAAATATTGGAATCGTTTCTTTAAAATCGATGACTCAAAATATTGGCGAAGTCCAAGTTACTGCCGAAAAATCCACAATGGAATTCAAACTCGATAAACGTGTTTTCAATGTCGGGTCAGACATAGGCACAACAGGAATGGGGGCGCTAGATGTGCTGGGTCACGTGCCTTCTGTAACAGTCGATATAGAAGGAAACATTAAGCTAAGAGGAAATTCAGGTGTACAAATTTTGATTAATGGCAAACCATCTGTTTTGTCGGATGATCCAAGTAAAGCATTGGGAACTATAACGGCAGACATGATAGAATCCATTGAAGTAATTACCAATCCATCAGCGAAATACGATGCTAGTGGAACTTCCGGAATATTGAACATCATTCTGAAAAAAGAGGAAAACAAAGGTTTCAACGGTTCTATCTCTTTGAATACTGGTATTCCTCACAATCATTCAATTGGTGGAACGATTAACTACCGAACAAAAAAATTGAACCTATTTACTCAATTCGGTGCTGGCTATCGTTCTATGCCTGAATACAGCAAAGGGGAAAACAAAAACTTGATCAATTCAAGCTCAATTGTAAGTGACGGAACCGGCTACCGAAATGAATATTTTTACAATTTAACTTTGGGTACAGACTATTACATCAACGATTTGAATACACTTACGCTTTCTGGAAATTTTGCGTATGAAGTTGAACAACAGCCATCTGAAAATAATTTTTACATATATGATGGTTCAGGAGCACTGACGAATCAATATCAACGAACAGAGGTAACTTCTGCGCTTAACCCGAAGTATCAATACGATTTACAATACAAAAAACAGTTCAAAAACAACAAAGAGCATACGTTTAACATTAGCGCTTTGGGAAGATATTTTGGAAAAGATCAATCGTCCGATTTTACAAATACCCCGATAATTGGAGAGAACATTTTCGCTAATCAGCAAACTGAAACGAAATTTTACCAGTCAGATCAAACGTATAAAATTGATTACGTCAACCCATTTAAAAATAAGTTCACACTAGAAACCGGTGCAATGTATGACATCAATGATGTTGGGAACGATTACGCCGTTTACAACCTAGAAACTATTGGATTTGTTGAAGATTCTAGTCTTACCAACAATTTTGAATTCAATCAAAAAGTATTGGCTGGTTATTTAACTGGTTCTTATGAAGGCTCAAAATGGGGATTAAAACTTGGACTTCGAGCAGAAAACACCGATTTAATAACGGTATTGACGAACACGAATCAAGAGAACAATCGCAATTACACGAATTTATTCCCATCGATACATACTTCGTATAAAGTTTCAAATAAAATTCAATTTCAAGCGGGTTATTCAAAACGAATATTCCGTCCACGATTGTGGGATTTGAATCCGTTTTTCAACATTCGAAACAATTTCAATATACGAACGGGTAATCCAAACTTAATGCCTGAGTTTGCTGATTCGTATGAATTGACGAGTATATTCTACATGAAAAAGCTGACGTTGAACAGTAGTGTTTATTATCTGTACACAACGGATGTTAAAGAGACAATTTTTTCGTTTAATGATGGCGTTACAACCGTTCGACCTGAGAATGTAGGAACCAACCAAAAAATTGGTTTTGAGGTAAACTGGAAATACGTCGCGAACAAATGGTTTACTGCCAACGGAGATTTTAACTACGGTAAATTCAATAGAAAAGGAACGTTCGAAACTCAAAACTTTGACTTTTCGGGCGATCAATATTCAGCCAAGTTAACCACCAAATTTAAGTTGAAATGGGGCTTAGACATAGAATTTTCAGGAAACTATGAATCAAAAGTTAAAACGATTCAAGGAACAACTTCTGGTTTTCCATTTGCTGATGCAGGTTTGAGAAAGCGAATTTGGAAAGGAAAAGGAGTAATCAATTTTTCGGTTCGTGATATTTTTGCTTCAAGAATTCGTGAAAACTATATCAACCAAGCTACCTATTCCGTTTACAGCTTTTCAAAAAGAGGAACTTTTGTCACTTTAGGTTTTAGCTATAGTTTTGGAAAAGGTGAAGCGATGTCTTACTCTGGTGGAGGACATCATTAAAGTTCACTTATTTCATTAAGAACTCAAGCATCAAGCGATTCACAGTATTTGCTTGATCAATAGAAAGAAAATGTCCTGCATTTTTAATCTTTTTTGTCTCAACATTGGGGATAAGTTCCCTAGCCTTTTCTATAGATTTTTCTTGATTGAATAAATCATCATCGCCAATTAGAAGCAAGGTTGGCATAGAAAGTGATTCAAATTTCTCGTTGGAAAATGGTCGCATCTGCACCATAAACTTACTGATTTTTGCATTTTTAGTAGCTATAAAGTGTAAGTCAATAAAAGATTGATCAATATTATCGACGTTAGAAGAAAGAGTACTCAATATTTCTCTAAACTTCTTGCGTTTCGGCGCAAAGGAATACTGAATGTTTTTAAACATATCAGTACTATGCGGCATCCAGGTGAAAGTTTGAGCTGGACTAAGAAGTACTAATTTCTCAATAGCATACTTTCCTCCTACTGCTATGTTTACTGCTAACCAACCTCCGCGAGAAGCCCCAACCAAGCTAAACGTATCCAATTTTAATTTTCTAAAAATATCATCATGCCATAACATCACAGCATCTAAACTTTCTGCTTCTTCATTATAGTTAGACTTACTTGGATCTAATAGGAAATCTATAGAATATACTCTAAAGTCCTTAGATAATTCCATGATATTTGGATACCACATCGTAGATGTCGCATTCAATCCGTGCAAAAGCACTAATTTTTTTCCGCTTTTTGGTCCAGTAACGATAATATGAGCATTTCCATATCGAGTTGGGATATTTACTTCATGAAATGGTGTATCCCAAAGTTTCATGGCTCTATTATATGCTCTGTAAAGTCGTTTATTGTCTTCAGTTATATTTTCCTGATAAGGTCCAAATTCATCAATCAATTGCAATTTCAAGTCCTTCACTTCAACATCACTATTTTCTGTCTTGGAAGTTATGGTTCCTGAAGACTTTTTGTTGCTGGAATCTGAACACGCAAAGAGCAATAAGGATAGAGTGCATAAAACTGACCAACTAAAAACTTTTCTCATGTAATTTACTTTGTTTAAAACGCATTTAAGCAGCTCTGAAAGTACTAACTAAGTTTAAAATATATCTTGTTAAAATTCAATAAATCAATACAGATTCAGCCTAAAATATCGTTTTTCTGTCAATTCTTAACTATTTTGGTGAACCATGTATAAGTTTATCTTGTTTTTTCTGGCTTTATTTTCGTTGATTCAAATTGATGGACAACGATCCATTAATCTTGGACTGTGCGATACATTACCTCCTCTTTTTTACTCTAAGAATTACGAATCAATCCATATTGAAAATGGAATGGGCTATTGTTTGTCACCGATAAAACTGCTGGATGAACGGATTGTCAACTTTAAGAATTTGAGGTCACTTAGTTTCACGCACAACCAATATGAGCAATCCGAAAAAGCTTATGTTCTTCCGGCTGAGATTAAAAATTTGAACAAGCTTGAGAGCGTCTATTCGAATATTCCGAATGCTGAGATTTTTTCAATGAAATCTTTAAAACAACTTTCCCTTACTATAAAGTCAAATCAATCTCTTAATATTCTTGTAAACGAAGGTTTTCAAAATCTCACGAATCTGGAAGAGTTGTATATAAATTTCGGCCAAGGTTTTTCAAATGGCTATTCTATATCAGGAATCTCACAATTGAAAAACTTAAAGACGGTTTATCTCATGCGGCCAAATCAAAATATAGTCGATGAAGTCTTGCGTAACCCTTTCCTTGAATCGATTGAAATATATTCTTCCAAAGACATAACTTTTGATTTCTCAAACACACCAAACCTTAAGGTTATCAAGCTTAGAGACAATGCTATTTCTGAAATTCCAGCATCTGTTTTTGCTTGTAAAAATTTAATTAATTTGACGGTTGTTTACAATCCTATTATTGAGATTCCTGATGAAATTGCTCTACTAACGCAACTCGAAGTCCTAGATCTGAATGGAAATCAACATCTTCGTTTGCCTGAAGCTATCACCAATTGTACAAAATTAAAAAAGCTAGTCATAGCTGGAAATCGAAATTTGAATTATGTACCGAGCAATTTAGGCGATTTGAGGGCTCTAGAAATAATTCAATTTGACCATTGCAATTTGACTTCTTTTCCAAGTTCTATTGAAAATTGCACAAATCTTAAACATTTTTCCCTTACGAAAAATCAGCTAAAGGAATTACCTATTGATTTCACCAATCTAAAGAAACTCGAAACAGTTTACCTATTTAATAACAAGCTTCGCTCTATCCCAAATTCACTGTTCGAATTGCCACTGGTGACAAAAATGAGTATTTCAGAAAACGAACTAGAAGCTGTACCAAATTCAATCGGAAGAATGCAAGAATTAGTAAATTTATCGCTTTTCAAAAACAATATTCATTCTTTACCAAGCGACATAGGTAAACTAAAAAAACTGGAGGAATTGAGCCTATATAATAATCATTTGGACTCTCTTCCAGAGTCAATAGTTCAGCTTAAAAATTTATATGGCCTGCATATCGGCGATAACAATTTAAAGAAGCTTCCGAAGAAAATGCAGAAATTGAAAAAGCTTCATTCGTTGGAAATATATTCGAATCCATTGAGTAGAATACCTGCTAGTCTTTATCGACTTCCATCCATTTGGGGCATTTGGGTTTCAAAAGACCAAACCCGATTGATAGGTTATATTCCAACCAAGAAAAAACCACTTATGATTGTTACGGATTAACTCTATTCGAAAGCTCCAGCTAAAACAGCATCAACTTTCTCACCGAAAAGCGGTAGCGGTTTCTTCATACCCTTTGACGCATTTAAAATTCCCATTATAGCGATGATTATAAAAATGAAAACTATAACTCTATCTGCGAAAATGCCTAAGTATGGAATCCAAGTAATTAACCAGCTCAACAAAGAGTAGATTAAGTAAACGATAAAAAGGCCTAGACCCTGACGCAAATGAAAAGCGTTGTATGATTTTTCGTCAGCAGCTTTGTCACTGTTTAGAATTAACGCGATTATCCATCCAATGAATGGAATATAGGCCAAAATGGATATTATTTTATCGTAATCTTCGCCCATGACTTTTGTTTTTATTTATGAAAAGAGAGAATCAACAAATTCGTTTTTGTTAAAGACTTGCAAATCATTCATTCCTTCTCCTACTCCAATGTATTTCACTGGAATTTTCATTTGATCAGAAATCCCGATAACAACTCCGCCTTTCGCTGTTCCGTCAAGTTTTGTGATTGCCAAAGCGTTTATTTCTGTGGCCAAGGAGAACTGTTTGGCTTGCTCAAATGCATTTTGACCTGTTGAACCATCAAGTACCAACAAAATCTCGTGTGGTGCTCCAGGAACGACTTTGTCCATTACACGTTTGATTTTACTCAACTCGTTCATCAAATTAACTTTATTGTGCAAACGTCCTGCAGTATCAATTATAACCACATCGGCATTTTGCGCTTTAGCGGATTGTAAGGTGTCGAAAGCAACGGAAGCTGGATCAGCATTCATTCCTTGTTGAACGATCGGTACACCTACTCTTTCAGCCCAAATAATCAATTGATCAACTGCAGCTGCACGGAAAGTATCCGAAGCGCCAAGAACTACGCTTTTACCAGCCGATTTAAATTGATGCGCCAATTTTCCGATAGTC
>TARA_R110000737_G_scaffold350367_1_pt1 | contig 11863 bp, 12 predicted proteins | sample TARA_R110000737 | Tara Oceans TARA_R110000737 (sample SAMEA4398027) | marine metagenome | biome: Polar Biome; feature: [SRF] surface water layer (ENVO:00010504); material: water (ENVO:00002006), including particulate matter (ENVO:01000060) such as... | depth 5 m
GACTGCGTAACACCGTCAATCTATTTGTTACACATCAAAGGAGGTAATCACCCATGAAGATCGAATTGAAAAACGTGAAATATGCGGCGTTCGCTAGCGAGGAAACCTCGTGCTACTCCGCCTCGCTATACGTCAACGGAAAGAAGATCGGAGAGGTCTCGAACGAGGGCCATGGCGGGCCGGATGCCTTCTATGGCGATCGTGCCGCCTATAAGGCCGCTGACGAATGGTGCCGCGCCAATCTCCCGAAATGGTCGATGCACGACGACGACGACAAGCACGATACCGATCTCGAAATGCACTGCGGCACACTGCTAACTAACAGCCTCCTGCTGCGCGACTACAAGCGCGATTGCAGGACCAAGGTGCTGTTCACCAAGCCGAACGAAAAGGGCATCTGGTCCGTCAAACACAAGGGGGACGTGCAGGCGACCATCGAGCGCCTGCTGGCTCAGCGCCCCGACCTCACCATCATCAACGGCAAGAGCGACGAGGAAGTCCTCGAAACCCTCCGCCAACTGTGAAGGAAGCCATCTGATGCCCACCAAGACCATCCTGCCCCTTGTCCTCGGCTCCAGCGCCTCTGGCGCCTACGAGGACGGGGAGCGTAGCAACGACACCATCTCGGACCTCGGCCAACTTCACTTCATCGCATTCGAGGCGCTGCGCGACCGTGCCATGTTCCTCTCGGGCGTTGCCCTGATGGCGGGGAACGAAAGCTACAGCATAGGGCTCGACCTCACGCCCGAGCACCCGAGCGATGTGGACTGCGTGTTCATGCCAGAGGATGCCGAGCAACTACCGGAAACCATCGTCACACCCGATGGAACCGAGCGCAGCGTGGCACAGCATAAGCTGGCAGCAATCCGTGCCCGCCTGTGCGGACACCTGAACCATTACTGCCTGCCGCCCTACGGGCCGATGAGCGACGATCTGCCCGCAGACCTGCTACGGATCATCGACACAATCGGACTGGACTACAAGCTATGATCGGGTGGTCGGTCAGCAGCGACTGCAAAATATCGCGTGGCTGCCAGTTCGTTCTTAGATAAATGACCGCGTAATCCTACCAAGAATGCGCGGAAGTCCTTGCAATACAGGCATTCGCCGCGCTGAGACCGAATGCCAGCAGTGCGGACGGAGCGGGCTTTCGCTGCAGCTGCGCCAATGTCAGGTTCTGGAAACCATTCAACAAAACGGTTCTTTTGGGAGGCCTTCCCTGCTTGATCGTCTGTTCTTGTTGACAGTCAACGTGCTTGCAGCAAATATCTGCATTCTGAGAAATAGGGAGGGTCATATGCACATCAGACGATATCATGATCGAACCCGTGGCCCGGTTTTTGCCCTGCAAGGAATTTTGCGGGGCTGATCAGGCGGCAACAAAGTCACACCGATCTGTCCTTACGACAGCCTTTGCGCTGTATCCAAACAGATTGAAAGATGTGTCTTATGTCACCTCGATACCTGCGACAGCATTGCGCTGCGCATACCCCTTTGAAAACAGACCAACCAAGCGAACTGCAATTTAGAAATTTTATTGTGAGCGAGAAATACACTCTTTGGGCGGAGTGTTTCAAATGAAGCAGTACACACAAATCTACCGACGCGCCCTCCCTCTGAGTTTTGCCAATATGTCTTTGGCAGCTTTGGTTTTTACCGACATGGCGATGCTGGGTCAGCACGATCTTTCCGCAATGGCCGCAGGCAGCATCATGATGCAGGTTTACTTGATCGTGCTGGTCGTGGGCGAGGGCGTCGTCTTTGGTTTTAGCCCTGTATACGGTCGCCATCATTCTGACCCTAATTCCGACCGACATGTTCAGGTTATCGCGACAACTATCTGGATTATTGCTCTGTTTTCGCTTGGCGGATTTATCATCCTTTCGCAGGCTGGATGGCTGGCACAAGGGTTCATCAGTTCCACAGAGTTTTCCCCAGACGCACAGGCTTACGTCTTACTGTTAGGTGCCGCATTGCTCCCAAACCTGCTTTTCATTCTGTTTTGGGAGCTTCTTGCTTTTGAAGAGAAGGAAGCACTGGTCCTTGCAGGTGCAGTTACCCAGCTTGGCGTCAACGCACTTGCCAATTATGCGCTGATCTACGGAAATTTCGGTTTCCCATCTCTCGGCTTGGTTGGCGCTGGTATTGCGACGGTCGTATCATCAAGTTGCGCCACCATTATCATGGCAACGGCGTGCCTGCGAAACGTTCCCGACTTAAGATCACTCTCGCAGTCGGCATTTTGCAGCATCGCCCAGCAATATCGGACAGGATTGCAAATTCTTCGGGTGGGTCTCCCCTTTGGCCTGACGATCATGGCAACAATCGGCTTCCTGAGCCTTTCGCTGTTTCTCATGACTAGGTTCGGCACTCAGGCTGTCGTCGCCCACAGTGCCGTCATGCAAGTGAGCGAAATTGTTGTGCTTTTCGCGCTCGGTTTTGGGGACTACGCTGCGATCCGTTTTGCGTCGATTAGGGCGTTCAGCGGACGTGCAGCGCGTGCAGAGCTTTTGTTGATCCTAAAGGCGGGGCTGCTTTTGTTTGTGCCACTCATCACAGTTGCAACCTTGCTGCGAGATTTCTTGGCGTTTGTATTTTTTAACCAAGGCGATCCATCTTTCTTGGCTGTGCAAGAGCAACTGAGCGTGTTTGCAGCGATCTCTATACCATCGCTTATCATCAGTTTTGTACTGATGGTTCTTCAAGGCAGCCTTCGCGGCCTAGGTGTAACAACAAAGCCAGCGATCCTGATATTTGGGTGCTATTGGTGTTTCGCTGTCCCGCTGCAATTCATCTTGCTTCAAGCTTACGACGCAAAACCAACCGTAATTTGGGTTGGCTTGGTGACAGGGTTCCTATTCGCCACGCTATGTCTGGCTTTTTTCTGGAAGCGCTTCCTGCCAAACGAGCGGATCGAAGAAGCATAATGGCACTGACGGTGGTTGCGTAACCTTATCGAATACCAAGATAAAGCGGCCATTCGTGCAACGCGCAGCATCGGTTATAGTGGGCTCACTGCCGACCTTCGCTGCATCATCCATGAACGGAAGCTTACGCGGCCAGTCCTATTAAGATCACGCGGTCAATCTTCCTCAAATTCAGTGGTGATCACATGGGGATATGCAGCGACCACCTATGATCTCGGCATGAGCCGAGCTAAGATTCAACGAAAGCAGGCTAAACTCAGCCCCAAGAAGGGTGACAATAGATGTCGGAATATGACTTGCGGACAGCGAAGGCGATGCAAGACGCGGGGCTTGTAGCCGAGGTTAGATTCGGCGGAGGTTTCTGCGCTCAAACGAGGGTCAAGCTAACGCCGGATCAGGTTATCAAATACCTTGATCAAGGCATGGATTATGTTCTTCGGCTTCAAGGAATTGAGCCGGAGGAATTTGAAGAGTGGCAGAAAACGGAAGGTCGGGCGCTATGTATGGAAACGCTCAAGAATGGCAAGTTGTGCAGCAACCAAGTTGCTTCACAATGCTCCCTCGATGTTTGGAAGCGCCGTCACAGAAATGAATACTGTCGTACCCATGGTGAGTGAGACTTCCAAGAGAGGTGAGACGGTTGGCCTGTTCGTCACGCGAAAACTTTTGACGGAACATTACAAGCCACGACCCTCGACCCGTGTGCCTCAATTCGACTTCGGCCAACCACGACGCCGCGGAGGTCATCCAGGACAGTTTCGGCCACCCAATTCAGAAAGACTTCTTACCCTGACATCCAGTCTCGTTGCCTGTGTCCATGTTAATTTTAGGCCAGCAGTTTCCCAAGAGTGCGCAGCCGTTCTCGACGAGGCCCGTCAGCCTCGGCTCTCCAACTGACGCTTCCGCTCTCGGAACTGAGTTTCGAGCACCTCGCACGTCAGCGCGAAATCCTGCTCCTTGCTCGATCTGGCATCAGCGTTTACTTTTGCCAGAGCTTCGGACAAGCTTGCCAAGGGCAGTACAGCGGCCCCTGAGACCTCTCCTCCCCTTTGCCGTAAGCCAGCGGCCCCATCCCGCAGAGATCGCGCCAGATGGCGCTCCATGCGCGTCTCCTCATCGGGAAGGCCCGCTCGGGACAGGGCGGCCAGATTCCGGGCGATCCCGAGGAGCGCATCTTTCGCCTCTCCATCGCATCGCCGAGCGAGCTTGCGCAGCTCATCCACAGCCATGTCGAAATCCCCGTCCCGCTCGGCCTGCGGCACGGAAAGGGTTTGGATCTCGGTTGAGGGGGAATGCCACCTCACGCCCCTCCAATCGGTTCCCCGCAGGACGTACCCGGCCATCAGTGATCCACTCACGACAAGCGCAAGAGACAGAAGCGTCGAGAGCACCACATGCACGACCACGAGCGCCCCGAACACGATCAAGATCGCTAGGACCTTTCGCCTTACCTGTCCTGTCATCTCGCACCTCGTCGGCTATCAGAGAGGGATTTCGGACGGCTTCGTTTCGCCCGCGTCCTCTCCCATCAGCGTCTCGACAATCTGCCGGTCCACTTCGTCCCGATGCTGGCGTACCAGATCGTAGTCGGTTAGCGCGAAGCTGATTTTAGACGACGACGCCCCAGGCACGTAGACCATCGTGAAGACCGCCGAGCATTCGAGCATCACTGGCTCATCGCTGCGCGGATACTGGAAGTCGTACCGGATCGCGCTCGATCCACCGCTAAGGCAAGGCGTGTAGCGGTGGATGCTCTCGCGATTGCCCCGCTTCTCAGTCCACTCACGCTCGATGCTGGCAAGGTCCGTATATTTGCCATCCTCACCCCACGCATAGACGACCTTGATCTGCCCGCCACGGTTCTCCTGCATCGACGGTTCTCCGAAGGTCTCGGTGAGCTGAGCGACCAAGGCATCAGGCGGAGGGAGTTCGTTGTTCGAGTTCCGCATCGAGCGCGTGATCGACAACACGCGCCCCTCCATCGCACCAGTCGCCAGCACCAGACCGACCTCTTCCAGCGGATCGCTCCCCATGCGGGCATAGGGACCGATCCCGGCAGTCACTAGCCGCTGCGGATACTCCATGTGCCACATCCGGCCAGTCGGCGCGGTTACTGACATCTTGAGCACCTCCGGCTCCAGTTCGAGATCCACGCGCCCCTCGACGAGAGCCTGTGCTTCTTCTGCCAGCATCCCTGGCTGAACGCCGAGGATCGCCATCGGGTACTGTCGCTCCTCCGGTGACGGAAGCGCCGTCAACTCCGAGGACGGTTCAGCGTTCGCAGCGCTACCCAGCGCCACCAATGCCCCTGCTACTGCAATCTTTAGTCTCATGTGGTCTGCCTATGTCTGTTCTTGGTTCCAATACAATTCAAGCGCGGATCGCCCCAACGATCCGCGCTCACGTAATCATTCGTGGTCATAGGGGTCATATCCTGCATATGGGAGCCTTTCTGTGTTACCTGCGGAGCAACGATTTGATGCGATCGGGATCAGGCAGCCCGCGCACGGCGATCTCAGGGTCATCCCCGACGGTAGAAATCTCGATGGTCCCGACGTTGAGCAGCCGGTTGAAGATGCTCTGATGGACGGCTACGGAACGAATGCTCCCGAGCTGGACCTCCGTGATGTTGCGAGAGAGGAGGCCACGCTGTGAGATGACAGAATGCTCCGTCACCGAGAGCCTGACCGACAGCGTTCCGAGATACCAAGCGAAAAGAGCTAGGCCACTGATCGCCACGGGGATCAGACCGATCAAGGCCGGGAGGACCCCGAGGAACAGCACTGTCGCCCCCGCAGCGAACACAGTTAGAAGCGCCATGAACGGCAAGGGCTGGGCCGCGAACATCGCGGGATGCTCCGAATAGGTCTGCGGCCCCTCGGGTTGCGGGTCTGACGTGTCGCGCATTTCAAGCTCCTTACTTTCTTCGTAAATTATTCATCAGACTTGTTACGATGTCATCCCTTAATACTGGAGCCGCATCACCCCTTGGCTTTCTGTAAAATATCTAAAAGATATGTTACGCACTATGGTAGACTTGCCACGGCGCTAAACAGAGAGAGGGTGCGACATGCCGCAGGAAGACCGCAAGACCGACCTGAAATACGAGCTGGTGGAGGAGGCGAGCAACGAGCTGCTTCGCGCGCCCGCCCTCGAAAGCCTCATCCGGTATCGACCAAGAGCACTCCGCGACATCCCCGAGCACGGCATCGCCGCAGGCGATCTCGGGGGCAAGATCGCGGGCGAGCACAACCTGTCCCAGAGCGGCGCATCATGGATAACCTTTCAAGCGGAAGTCAGCGGCAACGCCCGCGTCGAGGATGACGCCCTGGTCAGTGGCCGGGCCAAGCTCCAGCAATACGCGATTGCCCGCGATCGGGCTGTCGTGACCGATCGCGCCGGTCTCTACCAGAGAGCCATCGCCTCCGGCTCATCCCACGTCGGGGGATCGACCATGCTCTCCGGAGACATCGAGCTGACGAACAATGTCCGCTCCGACGGACACGCGGCGATCATCGTCAGCCCCGAAAGCAACCTCGACAGCCTCCCGTCGGTCATCACCACGCAGGATCAGCTCCCCTGGCGCTTCAATGTCCACGACCACAAGAGCGACGGGTTCCTCGACCGCCTGCGGACAGCTCTCGATCAGGACAGGCGATTTCAGAGCTGGTTCCGTGCGATCGGCGCGACGGACCATCAGCAGGCCCACCAGATGCTCGATGCCCTTTGGTCCATGCCGTCCACTCGGGGACGGCAGGCGCTGTCAGACGCGGCACGAATGATGGGCGGTGCCTTCCTCAACGGGGAATACGGCCCTGCCAGACCGAGCGATCTCCTGTCCCAGCAGCGCTGGCGCCATGAGCTTGGAGATGCCGATAGCGGCTATCGCGTCCTCGCGAGCATTCGCGATTCCGAAAGCGTCTTCATCCACCCGGCCTCCGGTGCTCCGCTCTATGCCGCCGTCGTCGAGGCGCATATCCCGGATGCCCACGGCAAAGATCAGACCTACTACCAACCGGCTATCCTGTCCGAGAACGAGCCTCCCGAGTATCCAACCATGTTCCCCGATGTCGGAGAGGTCTACACGCTGCCCGGCAGCTACCTGCGCCCCGGAGAAGCAGAGAGAGCGGTACAGGACTTCTTCCGCTACTCACTGGTGATCGACATCGACCCACGCCATGCGCTCCACAATGGGTTTCCCCTGACACGGGATGATCTCGAAGCGCTTCCGCTCATCTGGGACCAGACACAGCTCGATGCCGCTCTGGTTCGCACTCAGCAGCGACAGGAGCTAACGGTAACGACCTACATCGGCCCCTGGAACGATGTTGCCGACGACGCCCTCTCTCCCGACGCAATGCGGCAGAGCGGCTACCATGCCGAAGTCAGGCCGACCGTCCCCCTCGCTGGAGCTATCGACCATCGCGAAGGAATGCACCCTATCCCCCAACCTTCGGTCGAAACCGCCCGTATCGCGGCAGTGACGCACTACGAAGCCGATCGGGTGACGCACATCCGCGAGGAAATTGCGGAGCGCGATGCTGGGCTGGCCCACTACAGCTGCCTGATCGTCGAGGCTGAGAGGAAGCGCGACAGCGGCGGCTCGATCAAGCACTTCGAGATGCGCGTCACCGCGATTAGTGAGCGTATCTCCGTGCTGCCTCATCTCGACGGCGCAGCAGCAGCAACGCCCCTGGACCAACCCGACGCCCCCCATGTTCCGGTCCTGCTCTCCGACACGCTTGAACCTGATCCCTTGGCACCCGAGCATGATCCCAAGGCCCTTGTGGCGGCCGCATTTGCGCCCGTCCGCGAGAACATCATCGGAGCACCCTTTCGCGCAGGCTGGATGACCATCCCCAATGATGGCGCACCAAGCTCCCTGCTGCTGGATGACATTGAACACGCTACCGCGGATTCCGCGCTCTCTGCGGCTCTTGATGCCTTGAAGAGCCATCTCGGCGAAGTCGCCGATATGGAGGCTGACAACGACCTCGGCATGATCAGCATTCGCGTCCATGTCGAGACGGAGGAGCTGGTTCAAGCAGAGGAGGCACAGCTCCAGGATGCGGAGGCCGAACCCGACGATGCGTCCGAAACCCCGCCGTTCAGCTTGGCAGAGGCCACAGTAAAGCACACCGCGTCGAAGGATGTGACAGCTTTGCCGGAGGTCGATGAGGACATCGCCGAAGACAACGAACCGGAAGCCCCACCGTTCAGCTTGGCCAACATGGCGGCCCATAACGAGGAGACCGAAAACACCCGCAAGATCGAAGATGCCGTTTTCGAGGAAATCACAGAGGAGGAAGAGCGCGCGACCACCAAACGCGCTCGTCAGACGATAAGTCTCACGGCCATCATGCAGCGACAGGAGAAAGCAATCGAGGAGGAGGAGACCGCTCGCCTCACCTACGACGATGACGAACCCGACTTCGACGATCACCCCGACCTGGGCATTTCCAACTCCGACGGCGCAGCCCCAGGCAGCAGGGGAACAAGCTACCCGAACGCGACCCAGACGCCATCCGGCGGTGTGGCACCCAACAAGCAGATCGGCCCCCACAACCCCTTCGCGATGCCGACCCAGGTTGCCATCCGGTACACCATTACCGGCCCCGAGGGATCACCACCGACCAGGACCATGCAGGAGCGCCCGCCGCGCGGCCCTGCGTTCCTCAACCGCGAGGCGCACGTCAGCCCGCTCAAGCTCTATGACAGCGGCGATCACCTCCGGTCGGATCATGCTTCCAAGCAGATGGTGAAAGACATCGTGCGGATCGCGGCGCACCGGAACTGGGACAAGATCGAGATCCAAGGAAGCCCCCAGGTCATTCGTGAGGCGATGATCGAGGCTGCGAAACATGGCATCGAGATCATAACAGACGATCCGGGCCATCGCGAGATCGAGGTAAAACCGGTGGAAGCAACTCCCACGCCCGAGCCAGCCCAACAAAGACGCGCAGGAGCAAGCCTGTGATTGAGACCATCCTGATGAACCTCATCAATGCGCGGACCTCGACGGTCCTCCTCTGCCTGTTATGCGCCCTCGTTGCCCTGACAGTGCTCACGAAGGTCAGGGAGGGCGCATAACAGGCAGAGGAGGACCGTCTCTACCGCCTGCTGCGCTCGGAAACGCCGCAAGGCTGGATGCTGACGATACAGACTTCCTATGGCTCCATGCTCGGCTGTGCATCCCGCAAGCGATACATGACGATCAATGCCAAGCGCGCCGATTTCGTTTTCTGCGATAAGACGACCTTCGAGCCTATCGCGGTCATCGAGTATCAGGGCAGCGGACATTACGGCTCCTCCTCGCAATCACGCCGCGATGCTGAGCGGCGTGATGCACAAAAGCGGACCGCACTCGCGGAGGCCCGGCTTGCACTGATCGAGGTGCCGGCCAAATACGAGAGGCAATGGATTCGGGACCGTCTGGCCGAGATCACCGCCGCGCAACGCTCGGGAAGCACTGACGACATTCCCTGCTCCCCCACACGGATGAGGGAGGTTGACCAGACCTCAGCCTCCTGACCTTCGCGAAGAACAGCCTCACGAGAAAGAAGAAAGCCCCGGCGCGATCTCGCGCCGGGGCTTTCTTCTGAATCAGATAGGGAAAGGCTCAGATGTCCGGAGCTTCGCCACGCAGGAGCTTCTTGAACTTCTCCCCCACGCGGATGCTGAGCGCGATCCGCTCAGGCACATCGACCTGCTCCCCCTTCGAGGGACTGTGCGCCGTCCGAGCCGCCTTCTTCTTCGCGATGAGCGTACCTATCCGCCCCAGAGACACGTTCCGCTGCTCCAGAACGGTCTCCGCTATGATCTCCAAGGCAGCATCATACGCCGCCTGTGCTTCGCTCTGACTTAGCCCCGTCTTAGCCGCCAGACGGCGCGAGAACTCCACTTTATTCAGTGCGTAGAGCTTTGGCTGATCAGAATAAGCGCCGTCCATAAGAAACTCCGTCGTTTTCAGCGCTCCCAAAAGCGCAAATTTAAACTATTTTATGCTGATATATAAACACCTGACGCTAATGAAAGTCTAAAAGAAAACGGCGGCTGAATATCAGCCGCCGTTTTCTTCATCTGCGTCAGTCCTTCCGGGTCAGGCCGCGTCCTTCGTCTTGCCCAGCATCTCGATTTTGAAGGTATGGCCTTCGGTGTCTTCGACCAGGATCGACACATCTACCGCCGTGGCGCTACTCCTTTGTGATCAGTTTTCGATCACGTCTTCATCGTCGTCGTCTTCAACAGCCTCCGGCGCGTCGGCATCGCCACGCTCCGCTTGCTGCTCCTTCTGCGCGGCCAGTACACGATCGGTCTCGGCCAACACGTCATCACGAGCACTGAGGGACAGAGCGAACCGCATGTAACTCAGGCCAGTGGTAAAATCGTCCGCTGCATGACCGAGCACCTGCGCGTAGAAGGCGTTGCGGGTCATGTGCGACGGACAGAACTGGAGGTAGGCAACCTCGGCATAGAGCGCTCGGAGCTGCTTGAGCGTCAGCTCTTCATCCTCCGGCCACCGCGAGGTGATCTCGCTCCGCTCGCGCAGCAGCTTGTTCATGTAGCTGTTGAGCGAACCGTTCAACTTCTTCCGCTCATCACCCTGTGCCCACTCCTGCCACTCGCGGCCCTCGGCGCTCAGCCGCATCTCGCGGAGCGCTTGAAGGATCTCGGGCGCCGGGGCGAGGACCGGGATAGCGAAGATGTCGCCGGAGCGCGTTCCCGCCGCGCCACGGGTCTTCGCCTGCCCCGAGAAAGCCAGCGACCAGCGCTGCGTCCGACGGGAACCGTCGGCCTGCACCTCAGTCACCTCGCTGAACTCGCCATCGCCGAGCACTTCGATCGACCGACGCCCGGTCAGGGCCATAATCGCAACGGCCTTCATGCGGGCGTTGGGGTGGTTGAGCAGCAGGCGAAACTCCTGCATCAAGTCCTTCCACTCGGGAACGACGGAGACGTTCTTGTGCCGGGTTGCCACCTTCTTGCGGTAGGCCGCGTTCAAGTCCTCGACCACAGCCGCGTCTTGGCGAATGATTTCCATCAGCTTGGCCTCGGTCGTCTTGCGCCGATCCGCGTCCTGCTCGGCATCCGCCAGCGCCTCCTTGGCCGCCTTGCGGAACTTGGAGGTGTAGAGCTTCTGGGTGCTCGGGGTCTTGTCGCTGAACTGCTCCTGCTCTTCCTTCCACAGCCGCTCGACCTTGCGCTTCCAGTGGTTCGTCAGGCTCGGTGTCACCAGGGGGATCACTGCCGCCGCGAACTCGGAAATCGCGTCGTTCAGGGCATAGGTTCTGCGCTTGGGCTTGGCTTCCGACATGGGTTCTCTCCCGCTATATCCATCCATGCGGGAATATATATCAGGTATATAATACAAAATCAAAGGTATATATCTGGATATATCGGTTATATACAAGATTTCAGCCTGAGGGTGTCGAACGTCGCGCACCGTTGTCTCGATGCACCGAATTTTCTGAATCTTACCAAGGAGCGGCGTCACGCAATATTGGCCCAAACGTCAAGTATTTCTGACCTAGACGGAGCGATCAGTAGGGCGTGGTCCCATCACTCTCGTAGGAACATCGTTTGGCATCTTTACCCCGCGTTGATGAGCTTTGATTTTCACTATCTTGCCGTTAGCATAACGTCTTTCGTGTTCGCTAACCCAGTGTTCTACAGGTGATGAACGTGCCTCCGCTTGAGCCGCCTCAAAAGCTCTCCTTTGCCGTTGTTCAACAAGATGTTGCTCACCCTCTGTTGATTTCCACCCAGAAGTGACCCGGGGGGGGTGCGGACGAAAAGTTGGACTATCTTGGAGATAGTTCATGTATAGCTACGAAGAGCGAATGCGGGCGGTTGAGCTTTACATCAAGCTCGGCAAGCGTGTGCGGGCTACCATCCGTGAGTTGGGGTATCCAACGAAGAATGCCTTGAAGGGCTGG
>TARA_R110000737_G_scaffold51216_2_pt1 | contig 11835 bp, 15 predicted proteins | sample TARA_R110000737 | Tara Oceans TARA_R110000737 (sample SAMEA4398027) | marine metagenome | biome: Polar Biome; feature: [SRF] surface water layer (ENVO:00010504); material: water (ENVO:00002006), including particulate matter (ENVO:01000060) such as... | depth 5 m
TTTCATCGCGTATAGCTTTATTGATTTCAATCACTCTTTCTAATAAGCCTAACTTACCCTTTGCTGATGTAACGAATGCTGATGTATCTTTTGGAAAACACATACCACCAAAGCCAAGCTTCAGATCAGGCCCAGGAACCATCATGTGACTACCTCCAATACGTTCATCCATAGCAACTAGTTCTGTCAACTCATCAAATCCCTCACCTGCATACAAATTGTGGAGTTCGTTAAAGAATACCACCTTTGTTGCAAGGAAACTGTTGATGGTATACTTAGCATACGCAGCGTTTTTCATCGACGTGAATTTGACCTGGTCTATAACTATGCCACACCCAAGGAACATTTCATACCAGTATCTACAATCCCCTCCACCAAATATGGCGAACTTCTGATTCAAGAATTCATCTAATGAATCAGCCTCAGTTAAAAACTCTGGGTTATATGTTAGATGTATATCATCTTTCAATGCATCCATAAGCTCAATAGATGTGGTTGACTTAAGTAGAATACGTACACATGGCATACGTTCGCGAATCTCGGCATGGTATTGTGCAACCAAAGAATCATCGCATTCACCATTAGGGCCTTGTGGTGTAGGTAAACATAGTATAACCCCATCATAATCATTTCTGTAAGGAGCATCATGCCCCACAGCCGGATCATAAATGTCACAATAGTTATTTCCTGCGCGGTCAGATATTCCAGCGTGGACAGCTTGACCAACCACACCGAATCCGATTATTAAAAAGTTTCTTCTCATGGGTATATTATATCATAGTTTAGTTGATTGTACATAGTATTTTTTATACCAATTAACAAATAGTTTAATGCCATCCTCAATGTTCGTGGATGGCTCATAGCCTAGCTTTTGGATCTTAGATATGTTTGCCTGAGTTGACTTAGCATCAGCTGGATGCATTGGTAAGTAATTCTTTGTTGCTACCTTTCCTAACTCACTCTCTAAGCATCCAATATAGTCCATCAATTCATTCTTCTTGCCAGATCCAATGTTATAGATCTCGTGCTGGTTATCTTGGCTTAGTAGGTTCTCTAATACAAGCTGAATACCTTGAACGATGTCATCCACGTACGTGAAGTCGCGCTGCATATCGCCATTGTTGTATATGTCAATCGCTTCATCTTTAGTTATAGAATCAGCGAATGATTGTAGTGCCATATCAGGCCTTCCGTATGGTCCGTAGACTGTAAAGAACCTTAAGCCTGCAGATACAATTTTGGAACTTGCGAACTGACACTCATTGACGTATTTGGACCACGAATAAGGGTTACTTAATTGCCCAAATATAGGAGCTACTTCAGTCCATGGTGTTATCTGTCCTTGCATTACAGAGGATGATGATGCATACACCACCGGCATATTAAGTCTCTCACACTGTGTAAGAATAGTTTGTGTGCCAGTAATGTTGTTATCAATATACGTTTGAGGGTTCTCTAATGAATGTCGTACGCCTGCATAAGCCGCCAAATGAATGACTGCATAATGCCGGTCTAATGACACATCCCGTAGATCACAATATTCTATATAGATATCGTAATCCTTTTCTAAGATCTTAGCCCTGTCACGTTTTAAATCAGAATCGTAATAGCTATTAAAGTTATCCACACCACTAACTTCATATCCTTCATCAGATAATTTCTTAGCTGTATGAAACCCTATGAAACCAGCGATGCCGGTGATATAGACCTTACGCATGGCCCATATGCAACTCTAATCCTTTCTTAACTCTGGCCTTTTCAACCTTACTAAACTCTTTTATAGCTGAGTCTGTATCCTTAACCTTTGTGATCTTCTCACGAAGTGTATCAAGGAATGATTGATCAATAGGATTGTTAATATCAATGCCAGTCATGAAGTCTTCTATATTAGCCTGTTCCATGAATCGGAACTTGATATCTGTTTGCTTCTTCTCTTTAACAATCCTTCGGATGAAAGCAAAGTAAGCAATTTGAGTAAAGTATGAGAATGCATTAGGCTTACCTGTACGGGTAGATGCATCAATGCGATAGTTGTAGATTGCTTTAAGGCAGTTCTCAACACCATCCATTACCATCTCATCACGATATGTGTATCGTACGAAGTTTGGTTTGTGGGATAGTCCTTCACAAATCTTCATAAAGCATACAGCGATATAATCGGGAACGATAGGGTTTGGTACTCCATCTTCCTTAGCTTGATTCGTTTCGGTGACGTAGTCAACCACAGCATACGAGAAATCTCTGTTGTTCACGTAATGTGGTTTGTCTCTAGGTTTAATCTTTTCAGTCATGATTGATCCTTTTGTTTAAATGTATTACTATTATAACACAGTTAAGCCACTTGTACACACTTTACACATTTTAAATTGAGAAAGATGATCCACAACCACAAGTTGTTTTAGCATTAGGGTTGCTTATTTGGAATCGTGATCCTTGCAGGTCTGCTATATAGTCTATAGTTATCCCGTCTAAGTACTGATAGCTCATTGGATCAACACGTAGTTGAACACCATTCTTTGTTACTGTGGAATCACCCTCTATTTCATTCTCATCTAACATGAAACCATATGAGAAGCCAGAACAACCACCGCCTGAAATATACACACGAAGGTTTTGGTCACCCTCTTTCATATCTGCAACACGCAATGATGCCGCATTAGTAAATTCTATATTTGCTGTATCAATATTATTCATATTTATTTACTCAGAAGTATGTACATTTGATGAAAGCATGATATAATAAGAGAGTATCTCTGCGGAGGGACAGTATAGTATTAGTGGGTAGTTGAATTACCTTTTACATGGAGAATATCTTCAATATCTATATCTTCTGAATATTCTGCAATATCTAATACCGTCCTCATATAATGTGCTTTGATATCTGTTTTAACATCTGAAGATAACAAAACATCAATTTCTTTTAGATAGTGAATAGTACTAGAAGCAAATGGTAACCAAGGAGACAAACCATATCGGTGATCATCATCAATAATCACACTCATGGGTTCTTCTATACCAATCAGATATCCTTCTGACTCTTCATCAAAGGCACGTGATAATGCAATAATAGATTCACCAGATATTAACTTATATAGTTTAACTGGAATATCATCTAATTGCAGTGGAAACTCTTGTGAATCTTCATCTATAGTATCATTCATATACTTATTTATACCAATTTAATTTCATGCATCTTAAACTTAAATCTTTCTTTGGAGTATATCCTGACGCGTTCCGCGGCATGGTCTAAGGTATAGTTTTTATTAGCCTTCCAATGTAGGTCATCAGCTATATCATAAATCTTAGTATCAATGGTAGATTTTCTCAATCCTCGTCCAATACTTTGAAGTACCCTCACCTGAGATTTAGATGGTGATGCAAAGATGATATTGTGGAGGTTAACTATATTGATACCCGTAGAGAACGTACCGTACGAACATACCAATACAGCATTAGTCTCTGTCTCAGTGATTGCACGTATCTCTTCACGTGTATCAGCTGGCGTCTTACCAGATACATAGAATACCTTTCTACCTTCAGCCACCGATGCATTGATTGCCCTAAACAACGGTTCACCATGCTTCTCCACGTATTGAAATAATACTAAGGTGTTACCCTTTAGATCTATGGCTAACTTCTGAATGAATTTATTACGAGCTGGTGATGTAACAATCCAATCAACCTCATCTTGGTACTTCATCTTACTTACTAATTTGCAGTCTTCATCTTTATGCTTAAGCAATAGAATATCGATTGAAACATTGGCCAAGTCTCCACGGTCAATCAATTCCTTAGAGGTAGTGATATTCTTATGTGGACCGAACAAACCTTCAAGGACATACTTATGTGTCACCGTACCATCAAGGGTACCAGTCAATCCAAATCTATATTTGGCTTCTACACATTTAGTTAAGATGCTTACAAGGGACTTAGCTTTAAAGTTGTGGGCCTCATCGCCTATCACCATACCGAATGATTCAAAGTATCCCTTCTGCATTTTATAGATTGATTGCCATGTAGAGATGTATACCCTCTTAGTCTTGTGTCCCTTATCTAACCCTGCCATGATCTCATGACAATCATTTTCTACATTAAACGATGGATCATTCTGTGAGTACTTAGCAAAGTCACCATACATCTGTTTAACCAAGGACGTTGTGGGCACGATCAATAACATCTTATTATCATTAGTTGCTAAGAAGTATCTCATTAACATGTATATAATCAATGACTTACCAGATGCTGTTGGAGATATAAGAAGGCCAGATCTATTCCGTAGACCATGTTGAACAGCCGCTAACTGATAGTCACGTGGCTCAAATGGTAACGACAAGTGCTTCGCCCATTCCATGTCATCGTTGTATGCCATGCCAGGAACATTGTATTTAGCCGGTGGTTCTTTAATAAGCACGGTAAGTAACAAACCACGCTCTTTTGCAAATGCTTCTATGTAACCATATAGCCCTGCATAGATCGATTGATCACGCATGTTAAGAAGCCTAAGCTTACCATCCCACATCTTATTGCGAAACGCTGGCATATATTTGTAACCCGGGACAAAGAATGTAAAGAACTCTGCTAATTCCTGTATGATTCCCCTATCGGTACAATCAACATAAATAAAAGCATTATCTTTTACTTTGACAACTATCTCGTCTTGCATCTTTTCCTTAACTCTGATGTAGAAAACCCATGGGCTCGTTTGTTATAAAATATATCAATGTCTAGTTTATCGCCGGTGTATCCACGATCAATGTAATCCTCACCTAGAAATCTGATATCAATCCTTTTTAGTAGAAGTAAATTTTCCAAGTCCTCTTCTGATTCATATGGAATAACTTCATCTACATAACTACATGCCACCAGCTGGATATATCTTTCCATCACTGATTGCACAGTTTCTTTATTTGCAGGATTTACATTAAGACCTGCAATTAAATGTTCACAATTCTCTTTAGATTCTTTAAGCATTTCTATATGCCCTACATGCAACATATCAAAAGATGATGCAGTGAATCCTACTATCATACCCCTGCCTCAAAACTTCTCCATTTTATGATGTTGCCAATGTTCTGGTGTCTCCACCTTATAGTACCCATGATTTCGTCTAAGGTTTCTATAAGAACCTTATCGTATTCTAACATGGCTTGGGCGTTTTGGATGTCTAGGTCAGCATCATAGTAATAGTTCATATCACCTTTGAGTGGTTTGTTAAGTCCACCGAAAGGATCATATTCCCATTTGAATGAGTCAATTTGTTCTTTGGATAATTTACCATTATAGTACAACCACTTGTCTTTAAGTAGTGTCTTATAATCTAAATCTCGTTTCTTGCGTTTGATTTTAGCGATAGTAATTAATTCTAAGTACTTGCTATGGATCCGTGACATTTTCACGGTAGTGTCATCTAACTTCAAATCATCTATTATGGAATCTTCTTTCCACATTTTCAATACTTCTTCAATATTCATATCATTCCAATTATAACTGCTAAAGTTATATTATATCATAGTTTAATTCACTTGTACATAACTATTTATACGAATTCATAATAGCTATAGTTAAACGACACTACGGCTGTTAGGTACTCCACGTCGGTTGTTGTGATATCAAATGGTAGGGATGAAATAGTTGTCGGGTAAGCATCCACAAACCTGATTTGTTTCGTAACAAGACTGGCAGAATTCATTATCGTTAGGGTTAAGTCCCTTGTATGATTGGATACACTGTGGTTGGATTCCACATTGCCTTTGATCCAATCGAAGATCTCTTTATAGTTAAGAAGATCCTCATCGATTAGGTAAGATATTTCAAATGCGCCAAAGGTTATTTTATCTGCGGCCAATGCAATATTAACTTGCCTGTAATTCAATGGTGCACCATCAGAAGAAACATCTGGTAACATCATGGTTTGTACAGTAAACTCAGCGCCTGAGTAGGCTAGAGAGTCTAGGGTTAATACGAATGACGATGGATTTAAAAAGTTTGGCATATTAGTATTTATACATTTTGTTGTTCATGCACTTATTTATAGAGTAAAAAAAACCCCATCCGAAGATAGGGTCTTTAGTATAACTTAGAAAGTTAAGTAGTGATCTTATAGACCAGTTACTTTACGCTTTCTGTAGTATACGTTAGCGCCAGCACCAGCTGTAACGAATGGGTTATCCGCAACACCGTAACGAGTCTTAAAGCCGATACGTGGTTGGAAGTCATTCTCGCCAATCGTCTTCATCATAGATAAAGGAACGTATGGGCAGAAGAACATACCAGCGTCATATGGGTTAACACCCTTATAACCAACAGTAAAGTAATCTACTGAAGCGTATGGATCGATATAAACTTTCATACGACCATTCAATGTTCCTGCGAACAATGAACCAGTTGCATCAGAATCGAAGCCTTGAGGACCAGACAAACCTAAACCAGTATCCATAACGCCGGCTGTGTTTAAAGCAGCAGCAACACCATGAGAAACGATTAGGAAGTTACCCTTACCACGACGAGTGGAAACAGCAATTTGGTTAGCTTCTTGTTCGATAGCCATAACCAATGCTTTGATACGCTCAACCAACCAACGACCTGCGCCGTTATCAGCTACAGTAGCCATATCATAAACACCAGCAGATGCACCACGAGTTGACGTAACAGAGTTAACGTTAACAAGACGGATGATCTCACGGTTCATTTCAGCAAGAATCTCAGTTGACAAGATATTTGCCAATTCAGTTTCAGCAGAAAGACCATGAACAGCCTTAAGGTCTTGCGCTAGCTCAGTAGTGTATTCAGCTTTAAGAGCACGAGACTTTGCAGTCACAGTAGTCTTATCGATTGAGAACGCCATTTGAGGAATAGCAGAACCAGTGTTACCTTGTGCTTCAGCGGTTGCTGTTGCATTACCAGAACCTGGTGCGTAGTCATCAACACTATCAGAGTCACCAGAGTCACCAGCGAAAGGATCGCTTGATGCAGTAGCAGAACCATCAGCAGCGCCAGAGAAAGCTGTATCAGCTTCATTGAACAATGCTTCAGTACCACCTTGAGTGCTGTAACGAGACTTCATTGCAAAGATCAGACCAGTTGGTCCAGTCATTGGCTGTACGCCAACAAGATCAAAAGCAAGAAGATTAGGTGTTGCACGACGTACCAATGAGATCAATACTGGATCCCAGTTATCTACACCAGAACCTGTAGCGTTAGCCGCAGTTTCATTAATGCTACGTTGCTCAGCGAAGGCTTTTTCTTGGTTCTCAAGAACTACAGCAGTTACACGACGCTTATGTTGGTCAGTGATGCTACCGGCTTCTTGTGAATCTAGTACAGGCGCCCATTTTTCCTGTAACATAGTTTGATTAATTTCCATTAAATATTCTCCTAATTGGAATTAAGTACGCGAAAGTGCGCTAAGGTATGTTTGCATTTGTGCGTTAACAACCTGTGGTTCTTCAATAGAATCTTCATTAATAGCATCCACTTCTGTAGTTGCTGTTACTGTGTCATCTTTCTTAAGGTAAGACTCTTTAATTGTAGCTACTTTTTTAGCAAACTCTTCGTTAGAATCAGACTCGACGCCTTCAGTTAACTCAGTTAATTTTGCTACTTCAGTTGCTGCTAAACCTTTACATGCTTCACTGATAATGTCTTGACGTTCAAAAGCTTTCACTTTCTCTGACAATTCAATATTCTTTTCAGTTGCAGTGTTCAGTTGTGACTTCGCATCTTTCGCTTCTTCAGACAGAGTATCTAAGATATCTCCAGCGTCCTTAGGAACGTTGATGTGATGCTCACTAAACAATTGACCTAGTGATTGTATAAATGATTCAGTGATTTCTGATTTCAAAGAATGCTCAATAGCAACTTCGTTGTCAGTCATCCAGTTTTCAACTACATATGTTAAGTAGCCATCAACCTTATCAACCAAATCTTCTTTAATAGCTTCAACTTCACCAGATAGATCAGATGCATAACGCTCTTCCAATTTAACTGTTTCAGCATTGACTTTAGATGTGAGTGCTGCTTCAAAAATAGTAGATGCTTTCTCTTTAAAGCCTTCAGACAATGTGTCTTCGTCTTTAACTAGAGCGTCAAGATCTTCTTTGAACTTAGCGTCTTTTTCTACTACGTCGCCTTCGGAACCGTCATCAGCTTTTTGCTTCTTCTTTGAAAGCTTTTTAGCTTTAGGTTCTGCTGCGTCTTCTTCTACTTCACCTTCATCTTCATCTTTTTCGTCATCTTCTTCTTCTTCATCGTCTTCCACTTTAGCTTTCGCTTTAGCTTTTTCCGCTGCTTCGAAGATAGCGTCAAGACCTTCTTTAGACATTTCTGCTAAAGATGCTTGTATTGCTGATACTGTACGAGCTGCTGTTAGAGGTGCATCGGGTGTTTCCACCGTGGCTTCTACCAAAGCATCCTCAACAATAACCTCAGCAATATCGTCTTTTAATTTAGACATTGTTTTCTCCCATGAGAGTTATAGTTTAGAGAGGAAATGCCCAAAGCCAGCGGATTGTTTCTCTTCCGAGAAAGTCACCTTAGACTCCTTCACTTCTGTCTCACCTTTTTCAATAGTCTTAATGTAGTGACCGGATCCATCTTTTTCGTACGATACACCTTCCATAATGCCATTAACAAATGCATTTGGAGCTGATGGATCTTGTACAATATCAATGGTGTTGAGCAAGAAATCTTCCCCAACATAATTAACCCCGTCTCTCATTGCAAGACTTCCCATACCACGACTAGACACTCCAAGTTGTACACCACCTTCAACCAAACCTTTTACAATTTGACCCATAGGGGTATCCAAAATTAGCGCTTTTCCCATCACATTATTACCATCCCAACTAAGTTCGGTAATTCTGTGAGAAACTTTATCCAAATTAATGGAAGGGCCTTCAGGGTGATTCAATTCACCTACTGCTCGACCTGTAATTACTTGCTCATTGACAAACTTGTCAACGGCTTGAGTAAGAACCTCACGTGTATATATACGTCCGTTCTTATTCTTGTTCTCTGCCTGCATAAAAACGCCTTCTAAATAGACGTTCTTCTTACCACCCTTAGCTTCTTCAATAGAGTAGCTAAGCTGGTTTTGTGTATATTCGGTAATCAGCTTCATTTAAAATCCTTGTTTAATCGTCCAGTCCCATTGACTGACGAAATTGTGTAACTGTAGTCTCAGCTTCTTTTTGCTTCTTAAAGGTGTCCATCTTAAGACCATCAATGTATAGATTAAACTTACCATCTGTACGTTGTGTTATTACAGCAGTGGCACCTGACTTCTTACCAACTTTGCCGTAGTCTTTAACTACCTTCTCGCCCTTAGGCACTTTCAGCTTAGCTTCAATTACTTCATTAAATGATTCTTTAAATGATAGCATCTATTACGACTTCCTTTATGATTCAGCTGCAGGTTCTTCAACCTCTGCTGGTACATCACTAGAAGCCCCATACATTTTAGAAGCTACCGTTTGTTTATACGAATCTAACGCACTAACTAATTTGTCTTGCATAATACTGTTGAAGGTATTATTGCTCTTTTGTGCGTCACCCTGTTTAATATTGTCAATCAAAGTTCTTGTATTCATATGTTCTCTTGTATTATTTATAATAAAATTTATCTTAAGGAATATAACTATATATTATTAAGTTATATCGTGCCTTTAACCAAATCTGGATTAACATCACCAGGTTCCATAGGATCTTCTTTATTATCCTTAGCAATCTGCTTGATATCTTCATCAGTCAATTTCAGAATATTTCGACGTACCCAATCCTTAGACCAGAATGTGCCAATGTATTCGTCCATCATTTGTACCATCTCTATACGTTCCTTAAGGATTTCTGAATCCTTAAGTTCGGCATAGTAGTTATCTCTAGAGTACTCAACAACAATTTCTTCTCGGATGTTTACCCAGTCACTAGGAACTATGATCTTTTTAAGGATCAATTGTCTTTTAAGTGCTTCATAGAATAATGTTGAGAACTTACCACGGCAACGATCTATAAACTTTTGAAACTTAAGTTCGTCACGAGTGATTTCAGAAGAGCGACCAATAGAGAAGGCATCGCCTTCAGACAGTCTGCTCATAGGGATGTTTAAAGCCCTGTATAATTTGTTTTGGAAGTATTGAACATCTTCAATCTCACCAAGGTTTTGTCCACCAGGAAGAGTTGAAATCTCAGTACCACGACCACCTTCACGACGAGGCAACCAGAAATCTTCCATAACGTTGCGATGAATCTTCTCATCTTTGATAGCGCCGGTGGAAGGATCGTATACAATCTTATTACGATATTTATTCATGGTAGAGTTAAGGTATTCTTCTGCCTTACCCTTTGGAAGGTTACCCACGTCTATATAGAAGATACGACGTTCAGGTGCTCTTGATATACGATAGATAACAAGACTGTCTTCCATCATACTTAATTGGTTTAAAGGCTTAAGGGCTTTGTTTAGATAGCCTACAACTTTTGTTCTCTCATCATTTAATAGACCTGAGTTAACCTGGATAATAGAATCAGGATTGATCTTTAGGCCTTCAGAGTTGTTAACCATGGCATCATCTTGGAAAAGATAATACTCTTTACCTTCTTTTGTAAGTTCAGCGCCAGTCTTAGGGTCTTTAACCTTCTCGACTTCTTTGATCTTACGAATCTTTGTTGGATCTATTTGCCTAAGCTCTAGAATACCTGCATCTGGCTTGGCTTCATTGATAACCACATGATAGAACAAACGACCATCGATGTACCAACGTCTAAATGTGTCGTATGCTGTCATAGAGAAGTTGGTTAGGTTAAGAATTCTATCGAACTCCTCCATGATCAACTCTTTAACTGAATCTTTTTGATCTAATTCGTCTAGGTTAAGTCTAACAATAATACCATTTTCATCTGTAATAGCTTCATTACAAATATCTTCAATCGCCATATCTACTTCAGGGTATGAAGAGATTGCGCGGTACTTCATTATTAAATCTTTATCACTTTGGAATTTGTCTCCACCAAGATCCATGTACTGGCCGAAGTAACCACCCGTTGGGGAGATCTCATATGCACCATCCTCATTATCTACTGCAAATGATACTGGTTTCTTATTTGTCTCTATCGCTTTCTTTTTAAATTCGAAACCGAAAAATGATTTATTGTCTGCCATTGTTATCCTTATTCACTCTTTTCTTAAATATATTTATAACACTTAAAACACTTAAGAAAAGAGCGCCCGAAGGCACTCTTGTGTTATCATGATGATGATTTAAGTAGTCTTGTCAGACTCCCAATATTGAACTTGTAGCTCAACAGTAAACTCTTCAATAACGTTCTCTGAACTATAATCAAGTTCGATAGCACCCAAACTAGTTGGGAATGTGCCACGTATATTGTAAGTCTTCTTTACTGTACCATCTTTGTCAAGCTGTTCAACAATCATATCAGCCATATACGAACTAGGCTGGGTTAAACCAGTGTTCGCATTATGCTGATTGATGCCGTTCATCCACTCTTCAAAAGAATTACGTACATTAAAGTCGGTATCGTTAATCACTGTTAATGACCATGGATCAAACGTTCTGTCACCAGCAACCTGCAAGTTACGACCCCTAAAAGGAACCGCAATTGATGCTAGGGTACTTGCCGGCAATGAAGCCGCTTTACACATGTATGATGCTAATGCCACATCTCCAGTAACATAGCTTGGAAAAGCCATTGTTACCTTGAATAGATTAGGTCTTGCACCGCCACCCAATAATTGGGCTTTCATATCATCTACGCCTAAAATAGCCATGATTAGTTACCTCCTGCAATTTCACTAAACTCGACACCAGTTCTCGTGGCGAT